>Ga0206128_1000029_pt1 | contig 180876 bp, 172 predicted proteins | sample Helgoland_Spring_7_FD_148601 | JGI IMG/M metagenome (GOLD analysis project Ga0206128, IMG submission 148601) | Pelagic subsurface seawater microbial communities from Kabeltonne, Helgoland, North Sea - Helgoland_Spring_Bloom_20160426_1 | ecosystem: Environmental > Aquatic > Marine > Epipelagic ... | reverse complement strand
TTTGACGCTGGGCAATGATCGTCTCGCCAATCTGCTCAACACCTTCCCCTTCGTCTATTAATACTGCCAGGAGAAGCCCTATCTTATTATCAAAATTATTATAAATGGTGGCGGGTGAGACGTTAGACCTCTCCGCGACCATTTCTATTGCCGTAAGGTCATAGCCTATTGACGAAAAAAATCGGGCCGCGTTTGCTACTATCCGCTTTTGTCGGCTGACCTTGTTAGTTTCTCTGAGACTCATAAGACTCGTTTATTGATTGAATTGCTTAATAGACCTGCTGTGGCCACTGCAAAAACCTGAATGATCGCCGCCCACGCGCCAAAATGTTCAGGTTCTCAAGAAAGCGCCTATTTTAACCTCAGATGTTCGGACTAAGTCAAGAATCCTCTATTTTTCCTGATAAACTTCTCATCTAATGGCTTTTATGGGCCTGATCGACCAAATAGGCTAGCTCCTAAAGCGATATCTGCAACTAGGTATTCTTAATTAGAGACAGACTGATACTTGCCTTTAACTACTCAGGTCAATCTCAGGAATGACAATAGAATCCGACCCCAGCCTGATGCTGGGAAGTAGCCAAATAAAACCCTATGGTGTTACAGTCTGGCGGATCTCTGCTAGCTAATTACAACTCACTAACAATAAAAACAGGAGTCTCCCTTGAGCGAGCAAGCCATTCAACTAGCGGTATTTTGTTTTGTACTGGGTGCTATTGCACTGATCACCTATATCAAATGCACAGGTGAGAACCGACATTCACCCGACTCCAATAAAGAATACTTTCTCGCCGGTGGTGGCCTCACCTGGGTTTTTGTCGCAGGCTCCATCACATTGACTAATTTGAGTACAGACCAGCTGGTAGGCATGAATGGCAATCAGATGTTGCTGTTGGCACTCTGGGAGCTAGCGGGCTTTGTGGGACTGATGGTATTGGCCAAAGTGTTTCTGCCGGTGTACTACCGCAATAACTGCACCACCACCACTGAGCTTCTGGAGCGGCGCTACGATAGCAAACATGTGCGGGCGCTAGTCTCCACCATGTTTCTGTTTATTAATATCTTTGTCTTCCAGCCCGCGGTGATCTACACCGGCGCACTATTTATAATTTCCATGACCGGCATTGATGCTGATCTAATGACCATTGCCATTGCCTTCGCACTGGTGGGTGCGGCTTATTCCGTTCTTGGTGGTCTGCGGGCGGTAGCTGTATCCGATACCTATGGTGGCGTACTGGTGTTACTGATGGGGCTATTAATTGTCGTTCTATCCCTTATGGCGATCGACTTTGACTTTAGCGGTATTCCCGCCGAGCGACTAACATTGATTGGCGACAGTGCCTCGCCAGTGCCCTGGCATACATTATTAACCGGTATGTTCCTGATTCAAATTTTCTACTGGAGCACCAACCAAACCATTACTCAGAGGGCTATGGCCGCACCCACAGTGCAGGAAGCCCAGAAAGGCGTCTATGCCGCAGCCTTTATTCGGGTGATCTTTATCCCCTCTATGGTGGTTATACCTGGCATTGTGGCCTTTAAACTTTACGGTGATATTGGCGATCAGGCCTACGGCCGTATTGTTGGCGATCTGCTGCCAAGCTGGTTATCAGGTGTGTTTGCTGCGGCCATTGCGGCGGCTGTGTTAAGTTCGTTTAACAGTATGGTCAACAGTTCTGCGGCCATGTATGTGTGCGACCTGCACGAGCGCTATATTGATGAAAAACCCAATGTAAAACGGCTCAGTGGCATAGCTACCAGCATCTTTGTACTAATTGCCGTGGCTATGGTGCCTGTCTATGCCCAGTCCGATAGCATTATTAATCTGCTTCAAGAACTCTGGGGTCTGATTAGTATGCCAATTCTGGCCTGTTTTGCTGTGGGTCTGCTATTTAAGAATGTGGACTACAGAGCGGCGATCGCCGCAGTGATTGCTGGTGTGCTGATGTATGCCTGCTTTATCTGGTTATGGATGCCGCTGCACTATATTCATATGATGTTTTTCACTTTCTTTATCTGCGTCGGGCTGGCTCTGACAATCAATCGACTGGTACTGGGCAATAAAGCAGAATTTATTGGCCTGCAGGCAATCTAGGATCTGGTACCTAATTCTGCTGCAGGTGAAAAATCAATAATGTCTCGGGCTGCATAATAGGCAATTGCAGCCCGGCATTGATTAAGGCATCACCGCTGATAACTGAGCCATTAATAATATCCAGAATAGAGGCAGATGAACTGCTGGGTTGCAGGGGCCAGACAGTATTCACTGTATATAGCTTATCTGCATCCAGCCCGCAAAAGTGCAGGCGGCCGGTGGTGGTATTAGGGGAGCTGGCCAGCAGCGCGTAGGAAAATAATGCCTCTTGCCTGTCGGCGGCAACTATCCCAAAACTATTCTCAAACTGCTGTGTGTCAAGACGCACCAGATCACCCGTATGGATTAACTGCCGATGCTGCTTATGCAGGGCCACCGCCGCAGTTAATTCGGCTTTTTCATCAGCATCCATCTCCAGCAGATTGGCTTCAATGCCCATATCACCAAACATTGCCACTCCGGCTCTGGTGGCCATACTGATGCTGCGTCCGGTGATATGGCAATCTTTAGGGCCTACATGGGCACCCATTAACTCCGCCGGGAAAAACATCGAGAAACCTTTTTGTATGGCCAGCCGATCCAGGGCATCATTGCTATCCGAGGTCCAGATACGGTCGGTATAAGTCAGAATACCAAAGTCTGCACGGCCACCACCGGAGGAGCAACTTTCAATCTCTACCAGAGGATGGGCTTTGCGAATGCGGGCCAACAGATCGTAGAGGGCCAGAGTTTGATAATGAGTCACTGCCCTCCCCTGAGCATTGCCAGGCTGATTGATCACCCGGTTCATATCCCATTTTAAATAGCCGATTGGGTACTGGGACAATAGCCTATCAATGCAATCAAACAGATAGCTCTGGACCTCAGTTCTGGTTAGATCCAGTACCAGCTGATTTCTTGCCAGGATAAGAGGCGCAGGCTCGGCACTCAGCACCCAGTCCGGATGATCTCGATATAAATCGCTATCAGGGTTAACCATTTCCGGCTCGACCCAGAGCCCAAACTCCATTCCCCTAGCCTTTACATGATCAATTAATGGGCCCAGACCATCGGGGAAAATATCCTGATCCACAAACCAGTCCCCCAACCCGGCCCGGTCAGACTTGCGGTTTTTAAACCAGCCATCATCCAGTACAAAGCGTTCCGTCCCCACCTCAGCCGCACAGTCAGCCAGGGCCTGTAAACGCTGTAATGACAGATCAAAATACATCGCCTCCCAGGTATTAAAGTGCACAGACTTGGATTTGCCGGCCATACGGGCATCGGTTAACTGGGAGCGAATATAACGATGGAAACAACCTGAGAGCGCAGATAATCCTCTTTCAGTACTGGCGCCATAGAGTATCGGCGAGCGATAGGATTCACCTGGTTCAAGACTAAGCTCGCCCGGGAAAAACAACTCTCCCAGCTGGGCATAGGCACGGCCGACAAACTGCTCTTCAACACGAATACGATGGTTGCCACTCCAACCCAGATGCAAGCCATAGGCATGGCCAGCATTCTCGGTGCAATACTCTGTATGAATAATTACGCCGGGAAATGAATCATGGGAGGTTCGCCCAGAGCGATTTTCTCGCACATAGCTGCCCATAAACCGGTCTACTGAATGGCGCTGAAATTCATTGGCCCAGCGACCCTGAAAACCCAGAATTTTGTTGTGGTCCATGGGCAATGGAATACTGGGTGCATTGCACTGTTCTACCCACAGATTGCTATCGCCGAGATTACACAGCTCGGTACTGGCGACCAGCATATCGCTATCAATATCCAGACCTATACTATGGGTAATTCTGATCTGAGTACCAGCACAGACAGAGACAACGGTGAGATCATTATTATGGCCTTGAATAACAGATTCAACCTGTGCGCTCACCGCCCACTGTAACCCCTGGCGATGAACCTGGATACCGGGATTACCCTGAAAACCCGCACCCAATTCCGGTGACAGGGAGATAGGCGCTTGCTCTGGTGGGCAGGCAGGTGCCTCCTGCTGCGTTGCCAGCAGCGCTAACATATCCGGGCTGGTGCCCTCCCCCAGACGGGCACCCCAATAGAGAATTGCAGGCGCAGTACCGCGGCAATCCAGCACTAAACTGCTAAGGCGGCTATGGACTGTATAGAATGGCTGAATAGCTTTGGGCATAGGCAATCTTCTTATTATTTTGCTTGGCTGAGCATTAATAATGCCCCAAATACCGCGACTGGGGCCAGCTAATTTTTATCGATCAAATGCCGCCAAAATCACGCATAATGTGAACAATGATTAAATAACAGGAGTTTTTATTTTGGGTGCCAACATCAATAGCCAACTGCCTTTTAGCGAAATTGTAAAAGTAAGATACAGCGACCTGGATGCTCAGGGGCATCTGTATTTCGCCAAGTATTTAATCTTCGGCGATGAGGTTCTGGGCGCCTATATGGAGCAATTGGGACTTAGTATCATGGATCCACTGAGTGCACCCAGCCTTATATTTACCGTCAATATTCACTGCGACTATCACAATGAGATTGCAGGAAACTCTGAGATTGCAGTCTATGTGGGCTATGGGCGCCTTGGGAATTCCAGCGCCGATGCGGTATTTGAATTATACAATAATGCCAGTGGCACTCTGTTAGCCAGTGGCGGTTTAACTCAGGTATTTGTGGATCCTAAAACCCGGCAGTCAATGCCAATACCAGAGTTTTATCGGGCCAATGTTATTGCGCAGCAGCAGAGTCTGGAGACTAGTTGAAATTATTAGTAGTGCTCGCCTGGCAATAGAGCCGAGCACTACCCGGTCTGAATGATTCTTTATCCTCGCTTAGTCCATACGCAGCAGAGCACAGATTTTATTGCCCGCGGGATCGCGCAGATAGGCCAGATACATACCACTATCGCGAACACCCGGAGCGTCTTCACAGGTCGTACCGCCATTGGCCACACCAGCGGCATGCCAGGCATCACCCTGCTCTGTGCTAGTCACATTAAAGCCAATAGTACTGCCGTTGCCATGACAGGCTGGCTCACCGTCAATAGGCACGCTTAACCCCAGAACAGAATCACCGTTAAAATAGAAGCATCGACCTTTGGGGTCTATAACCCCTGCTTTGTAACCCAGTTCACCTAAAATGGCATCGTAGAATTTCTTTGACTCTTCGATGCTATTGGCACCGAGCATAATATGACTAAACATAGTTTTCTCTTTTTATAGTTGCAGGTTAATTGATTTTATAGGCAGGCAAAGTGAGTTTTTCTTGCCCGTAACTACCGGATCAGTGTGCTACATAGCCCCGGGCAGATCAAACCAATTATCCTTAGATTGAGTTATTTAACAGCGATATTCTGATTCACAAAATCGACAATGGCAGGGCCAACAATACTGGGTTGCATATAGGTAATATTATGGCCGCCATCCTCAATCGCAATAAGCTCGGCATGGGGAATAGCCAGTAGCAAATTTTCACTGCCCATAAAAGGCACAGTGGCATCATCTGTGCCCCAGATAGCCAGAGTTGGAATACCCTGCTCGCCCAGGGTATTAAAACTTCCCAACGCATTAAACAGATTAAAATGGCGCAGTGTAGAGACCAGAGATTCCACAAAGCCTCTGTGCTGCATCTGCTTGCCCACCTTGAGCACAAATTCCCCTCTGGGAATAGCCAGGGGGTCATCTATTTTGGCCATCTCGGTTTCGGTAATATCACTGACCAGCATTTTGTCGGCAAACATATGCCCGAGCCATTCCCCAACTAGAGGGATATTAATCAAACTATAGGAGGCCGGTTGCTTGGTCATAAAACCGGCGGGAGCTATTAGGGACATGGTTGCAACCCGCTGGGGATAAGCCTCGGTAAAATGGCCCAAAATAGCACCGCCCATAGAATAACCAACCAGATGCACTGGCTGCGAGAGATCCTGATGGTCCAATAGTTCCTTGAGAGACTGCACATAGAGCTGCGCGTTATAGTCTGTGGATGGTCGCTCAGAAAAGCCGCGGCCAAAATGGTCGTAAACCAGTATTTGATATCCCGCATCTATAAAAAACTGCCGAACCCCGTCCCAGACAAAATGGGGCGTAGAATAACCATGCACCAATACCAGCGTCTGGCCATTGCTCTTAGCCTCGCTGGGCAAATACCAGCGGTAGTACAAATTACCCTGAGTCAATGGTGCCCAGGCACCATCAGAGGGAAGGTCTGCCGCGGAAATAGACTTTAAACCATAGGTTTTACTGGTATAGGGCAGAGCCAGCCCCAGAGTAATAATCAGTAGTATCAGCGCCGCTATCTTCATTATCCCAATCCCTAAAACGAAGTTACTTTAAACCAATAATTACTTAGCTGTGCCCTGGGCAATAATTCTTATATAGCCCCGCACTCCCTGGGCATAGTCAGCCACCGAAATTTTCTCATTAGTGCCATGAAAGCCGGTCAGCAATTCTGGTGTCAACCGAATTGGATTAAACCTGTAAGCATTGTCCGCCACTTGGCCATAGTGGCGGCTATCTGAAGCGGCGATCATCAAACCGGGCGCCACCGGAATATCTCCATGTATCTCACGCATGCTCTGGGCAATAATGGCAAACCCCGGTGCCTTCCAGTCAGATACTGAGGAGGCATTGGCACCACTGCGGCGCTGTACAGAAATACTGTCACTGGCCACCAGATCAGTCACATAGTTTTCTACGCTATCCATAGAATCTCTGGGATGAATTCTAAAGTTTACCGTGGCCACTGCTTCAATAGGCAAGACATTGGTTTTTACGCTGCCCGACAGCATAGTAGGTGCAGTGGTTGTACGCAGCATTGCATTGGTACTGGGCGCGGCACTAAGTTGGTCGTCAATTAAGCCAGCAAATAGCCACTGATTGGCAAAAAATACTCTGGGCACAAAGGGCATATGGCGGCTGATCTTATCAAACATATCTGCAGCAAGACCCTCCAGCCCGCCAGGTACCGGATTTTCTTCAAGCAGGGTAATGGCTCGGGCCAGATCCGTAATGGCACTGGTTTGCGGTGGCATGGACGAGTGCCCGCCCTCTGCTGCAGCTACAATATCCAGAGTAAGCGTGCCTTTTTCGGCAACATTAATCGCCGCCACCAGACTGTCGACTCCGGCAATCAGTCCATCAAATATAAAAGAACCCTCATCCAGGGACCAGGCCAGCTGAACCCCCTGATCCTTAAGATACGCAGCCACAGCAGCGGCGCCTTCTGGACCACCAATTTCCTCATCATGGCCAAAACTAAGATACAGAGTTCTCACCGGCTGATGGCCAGCTTCCAATAGATAGGTCACGGCTTCAAGAATACCCAGTACCCCACTTTTATCGTCCAGTGCTCCGCGCCCCCAGATAGTGCCATCGACAATGGCACCAGAGAAAGGTGGCTGCTGCCACTGGCTTTCAGAACCCGGAATCACCGGCACAACATCGTAGTGGCCCGTCACCAAAATAGGCTGCAGACTGGGATCAGAACCAGGCCAGCGGTAGAGCATGCTGTCGTTAAGCTGGATATACTCCAGACTCTCCTGAACGCTGGGATAGCTGGTATGAACCCAGTCGATAAAACCAGAGAATTGAGACTGATCTTTTAGTTCTGGCGACTGGTAGGACACTGTCTGGAATTGAATCGACTGAGAAAGGCGCTCTGCCAGTGCAGATTCATTGAGCTCAATTTCAACCCCAGCAGTGTTAACTGCTGCCGGAGGCTGATGCATCAGGGTGCGCACAACCACCACTATTATAAGAAGTGCAATGGCACCTATGCCCGCAATAAGAAGTCGTTTCACATTGATACCTGTTTGTGGCTTAAAGTAAGCTTGCTGCAGCAATGCTAGCAGCCCAAGAGGGGTTTGGCATCCACTAATTGATGGCTTTAAACTCTCTATAAATATACAGGCACTTATAAAATGACTGATTCAATCAACGATCTAAGCTGGGCAGAATTTGAACGGGTTGACCTAAGGGTTGGCACAGTGGTCGCCGCAGAAATTTTTAAAGAGGCCATCAAACCAGCGATAAAACTCAGCATTGATTTTGGGGCCGATATCGGCATTAAAAAATCCTCTGCGCAGATTACTGATCACTATGACCCTGGCACATTAATCGGCAAGCAGGTCGCAGCTGTGGTCAATTTCCCGAAAAAACAGATTGGCCCTATTATGTCTGAATGTCTGGTTACGGGATTTGTGCAGGATGATGGCAGTGTTATCTTGGCGGTTCCCGATATGAAAGCTACAAATGGCTCTCGCCTGGCCTAGAAAGGCGAGGAAAGGCGAGGAAACTCGAGAAAAGCAACACCGGCAATCAGTGTTTTCCTCGACTCCAATCAGTTTGCTGCAGTGCCTGATCGGCAAAATCTGCCGCTGGCGCCTCTAGCTCTGTAGCCATGGTATCGTTCCACCGATTTAAAAATCCAAACAGCGATACCACAGCCACAATTTCTACCACTTCTCGCTCCGAGAAAAATGCTTTTAGCGCAGCAAAATCGCTGGGTTCTGTGGCATTGGGCTGCAGCGCTGCATGCCAGCCAAAGCGCAGAGCCACCCGCTCTCGCTCAGTAAATAAGCTCGACTGCTCAAACTCAAAAGCGGCGGCGATTTTTTCTTCTGCAGCGCCAGCCCTGTGGGCTGAATGAGAGGTATGGGCCTGACAGTAGTTACAGCCACTAGCACGGCTGCTGACCAGGGCAATCAGCTGTTTAAGCTCAGGCTCAATGTCGCCGGTTTGCAGTATGGTCGCACCCAGTCCACCAAAGGCGCCCAGTAGTTCCGGCCAGTGGGCCATGGTCAGCATGCTATTGGGCACAAAGCCCATGCCGGCCTCTACCATATCCAGCATTGATGCGAGAGCCGGGAGTTCCTGCCGATCTTTTTTAGAAATTTGGCTCATATAAATAGGCCTCTAAACCGGATCCGCTATTTTTAATAGCTGCTTGCCGAGATTCTCGCCCGTATAAAGTCGCTGCAAAGTACGGGGAATATTGTCAAACCCCTCCTGCATATCAACCTGATAGATAATATCCCCAGAGGCTACCCAACCCATCAGGGCTTCAATAGCTTCCATTGCGCGGGGGAGATAATCGAGAATAATAAAGCCCTGCATACGACCGCGATTGGTCACCAGGTTCATTAGATTATTGGGGCCAGGCGCCGGCTCTGTGTTGTTGTAATTGGCAATACCGCCGCACATAACAACCCGGGAATAGAGATTCAGATGATTTAGCGCGGCTTCCAGTATCGGGCCGCTGACATTATCAAAAAATACATCCCATTTGTCCGGGCAGTGGATAGCAATCTGCTCGCTGACATTCTCGTTTTTATAATCAATCACCGCATCAAATCCTGCTACATCTTTTAGCCAGGCACATTTTTCAGGGCCACCGGCAATACCCACCACGCGACAGCCTTTAAGCTTGGCAATCTGTCCTACCACGGAACCGGTGGCACCGGCAGCACCGGACACCAACACTGTCTCGCCCGCCTTGGGCTGGCCATGATCCATCAATCCAAAGTAGGCGGTCATGCCCGTGATACCCAGAATCGATAGCATCATTTCCGGGGACACTCCCGGCGGCAATTTGTTAATGCCGGTGGGGCCTTTGCCGGGCTCTGCCACCGCATAGTCCTGCCAGCAGCCAGTGGTTTGCACCAGCTCACCCACGGCAAAGTCGGGATGTTGAGAATCAACTACCTGTGAAACAGAACCGGCACGCATCACCTCACCTATAGCAACCGGCGGCAGATAACCGGGGCGATCAACCATCCAGTTGCGCTGGGTGGGGTCAAAAGACAGATACAGGTTTTTAACCAGAATCTGACCGCTGGTAATCTCAGGTACAGGGGTTTCTGCGTACTCAAAATTTTGTGGGCCAATCATGCCATCTGGTCGGGCGGCCAGCAGCCACTGCCTGTTTACTGTCATTATTATTCTCCTTGGATGCTTTGATCTGCGCGGATGCCGCTAATAATGCGGCAAGCATTTTTGATAAAAATTGGTTCAGAGGTAAAGCTGTCAATCAGCCCCTGCACATCTGCAGGAATATCCTCTCCCTGCAATGAAGGCCCTTGATCTGCCCTGGTAGCACCTACTAAAAGCACCCCCATGATTTTCACTAGCTCGAGAGACTGGGACTGATTAAGACCCAGAACAGGCGCGGTGGCCTGAGCAATACAGTCCATACGCTCGATAAAATTGCGCTTTGACTGAATCAAACTGTCGATGGACACATTGTGCTCAATCACATGCTCAAGCCTGGTCAATAGGGGAATAAAGCTGCCATCAGCCAGAGCTGTGGTGTACAGGGTTTTTGCATAATCCTGATCTGTCATGGCGTCTTGCAGCTGATTGAGAAACACATGACTCCAGCGCACCAGACTCTGGTTATACAGGGTTAAAAACACTTCCTCGCGGGTTTTAAAATACAGATACAGAGTCCCTTTAACGACCCCGGCCAGTTTGGCCAGGTTCGCCATGGAGAATCCCTCGTAACCCACCTCAGTAAAGTGCTGCTCTGCCGCGTCTAGTATTTGCTGGCGGCGAAAATGCTTTTGATCCTGAGTGCGTGCGCGTTTTCGCTCTGTGCTCATCGTTTAACTTTGTCTTTAATGTTCTTTTCAGAGGCCGGGCCATAGGGAGGCATAAAGCCAGCCAGTTTAGCCACCGGAATACGTTTTGGCTGACGGTAGATACCTTTGGCATGGCTGAACGTCTTAAAACCTTCGATGCCATGATAGGCGCCCATACCACTGGGGCCCACGCCACCAAAGGGTAAATCTTTTTGCAGCATATGGAACATCACATCATTGATAGAGACACCGCCAGAGGTGGTGCCAGTAAGGAAGCGCTTCTCCTCAGCCTTGTCATAGCCAAAGTAGTAGGCGGCCAGAGGGCGAGGCCTATCGTTGATATAGCCAATAGTCTCTTCGAAGTGCTTGTAGGTTTTAATCGGCAACAATGGCCCAAAGATTTCATCCTGCATACAGATGGCATCATCATCCGGGTTAATAATCAGCGTCGGTGGAAGCTTCTGGGCAGGATTATCTTTAAAGTCTTCATTGGCCGGGTTGATGGTAACCATCTTGATTTTGCGCTTTTCGGCATCGTTGAGGTTGTCCATCATGCGCTGATAATGACGCTCATTAACCATAGCGGTGTACTGGTCATTGTTCACTATGGTTGGATACATCTCATTAACTACCGCAGTGGCCTGCTCAATCACTTGATCTAAGCTCTCTTCGGGGACCATCAGATAATCAGGGGCAATACAGACCTGACCGGCATTTAACATTTTACCCACCATAATGCGTTGCACAGCTTCATTGAGGTTAGCACTGCGGGAGATCACCACCGGCGACTTGCCGCCAAGCTCCAGTGTGACAGGTACCAGATTGCGTGCTGCTGCGCCCATAATATGGCGGGCAATGCTGGTGGCTCCGGTAAAGATCATATGGTCAAAAGGTAATGAAGAGAATGCCTGCCCTACTTCCGGGCCACCGGAAAAAACCGTTAGCTCTGCGGGATCAAAAGCTTCGGCCACCATCTCCGCAATAAGAGCAGAGGTTGCAGGAGTAAACTCAGAGGGCTTGATCATAGCCCGGTTACCCGCGGCCAACACGTTGGCCAGAGGCTCAAATACCATGCCCAGAGGGAAGTTCCAGGGAGCCAGCAGACCCACCACACCTTTGGGTTGATACTCAATCGAAGAACGCCCACCCAACAGATTAAGTGGAAACATAGTGGGCCGCTTTTCCACCTTCATCCAGCTTTTAAGATGCTTTCTGGAGTGCTTGAGACATTCAATGGAGCCAGTCACATCGGTCATCAGATTGACCTCTCGTGGCCGACAACCAAAGTCGGAATTCATTGCTTCACTGATCGACTCGGCATTCTTAACCAGCACATCAATAGCGCGATTAATGCGATCTATACGAGTCGCAGCCGATACCTCGCCCTCAGCTATATAGCTTTCGCGCTGAGCTTTTAGTGTAGCCTGCATTTGCAGTTCAGTTTCTGTATCTACAAGGATTTTTTGCGGTGCGTTCATGTCTATTCTCCGATAGTTTTATAAATGACTTGCAGTCATTAAATAACTGACCGAGAGGCATTGCAAGTCTTTTATCGCAGGAAATAGCTGAAAAGGATGGCTGCCAAGCTAGTTAACCTAACTGGGGTCCCAACAACTCAGGACCCCCGAGGCTTGAATAGACTGTGATATTAGACGCTTGCGGCAGAATCAGCTGAGTTCTTGCTTAACCAGCGTACCTGCGCAAGAATGCTAACCACAAAGATCAGTAAAAAGGCCAGATGGAACTTGGCCAGCAACGGATCTTCAAATGAATCAATAAACGGATCGCCCAGAGGCAGTCGGCGCAGGAAGTCGGTGATCGCTGGAATCATATGAAACAGCAGCGTGCTAGAGTAACCCAGCGCCTGGAAGTACATGGAAAAGCGGCCAAACCAACTAAACTTTTCCATAATAATGCCACCGCTAACCGCCACCAGGGTTAATACCGCCAGCCAGTGTGCAATACCAAAGCCGCCCTGGTTGTATATTCCCAGTGCTGAACCGGCAACAATAATAGTGACTAGCACATACAGCTTGCCAGACCGGTTATCGAGGGAAATAATCTTATATTTAAACAGCGTGTAAAACGCGCTGACTAGTGCCACTATCCCAAGGATCGTGTGAAACCAGCCTAGCAATGTCATCTCTGGCATTTTTATTCTCTTTTATTTTCGATTGGTTAAAATTAATTATTTATGGGGGTTAACCAGGTACTTCGCACCGGTCGCCTGTTTTGCATAGCCGCGGATAATCTCTGGCTGCAGCATTTCTGCTAGAGAAATCTCCTGAGTGTAATGGCTGGCAAAGGTGGTATTGATTTCTGCAGCCACACGCTCACGCATCTGCCCAAATCGCTCCATACCAATGCGGCCAATCATTGGCGTTAACAACCAGCCGCCAAGTCCCCATTGCAGGCCAAAAGAACGGTTTAAAACAGTCGGTGACATATCCAGTCCACCATAGATATACACCTGCTTGTAAGTGTCGGAGCCATAGCGACTGTACTCGGTAGCCGTCTTATTGGCTGCAATTTCCATCGCTGTCAGTATTTGACCCGGCAGCTTGCCGCCATTACCACCACCAGTGGCATCAAAGCCCAGGGTACAGCCAGTGGCCACAATGGCATTCACCAGATCGTCCATAAAGCTGTCGGCACTGGTATCACAGATATATTCAGCACCCAGCTTTTTCAGAGTTTCCACCTGCTCTGGTTTTCTGACCACATTGATCAGAGGTACGCCATCGTCCTTACAGATCTTAACCAACATCTGGCCGAGATTTGAGGCAGCGGCAGTATTTAGAAGCGCCGTATGGTTTTCCAGTCGCATGGTTTCCACAAAGGCCAAAGCCGTTAGCGGGTTTACAAAGGAAGAGGCCGCTTGCATAGAGGTAGTGCCCTCGTTCATCACCAGGCAGCTCTGGGCAGGAACACAGCGGTACTGGCTATACATGGCGCCACCGGCCACACCAACGGTTTTGCCAATCAAATGCTTGGCATTGGCACCGGCATCTATAACCACACCGCTGCCTTCATTACCTACCTGCATGGACTGACCCATTCTTGGTTTCAAAGCGCCCAGTAGTCTCGGATGTAGTTTTATGGATGCCACTGTCTGGTCCCCTTCACCGGAAACGCTCAGGCTATCCAGATCGGCTGCAAAGGTAATCAGTAAGGCAAGGTCAGAGGGATTAATGGGTGAGGCTTCAATCTTGAGAAGAACCTCATCGTCGCCGGGAACTGGTCGCTCGGCATTTACAATAGATAATTCTAATATTCCTTCATTGGTTAGCGTTGAGCGTATTTCTTTTGAGCTATTATCTGACATTATTTCCCTCTCCTTAAGTGGTAGGCCCTATAGTTGACCCTTGGTTGATATACGGTATGATATGGTGTGTTACGTGGATTATACAAGTAGTCATTAAAATCATACTGGTATAGAAATGCAGACCGTAAGCAAAAATAAAGAGCGCGAAAGTAAAGGGCGTGAAACTCAAGGGACCCAATGTAAAAGTCCTGTAAGTGATGCCCTAAGCCTGATTGGCGGCAAGTGGAAAATTGCTATTATTTATAATCTGCGTGAGGACCCACTGCGCTTTGGCGAGTTGAAGCGCATTCTATCTCCCATCACTCAACAGATGCTAACCAAGCAGCTGCGGGAGATGGAGAGAGATCATCTGATTGATCGCAAGGTCTATGAAGTTATTCCACCCAAGGTTGAATATTCGCTAACGCAATTCGGTCAGTCTTTTATGCCGGTGCTAGATTCTCTGTGTAAATGGAGCACCGAGCATCAGGATCTATTGCACTCAATCTCCGAAGACAATCAGTCATAATAACCTGGGCGCAGCTGTATGAATCTTCTGGATAATAACAATCTTCAATGGCAGCGCTATACCGGAGGGGACGCTTTCGACTACCCCATAGACTATTCTGATGCTGTGCTCGACGCGCGCGAGGATGGCCGCCTGGAGCTACTGGTTAAATGGGAACCCAACTGCTACTGCCACTTTCATCGTCACATGGCAGAGACAACCTCATTGGTATTGCAGGGTGAGCTTCGGGTGACAGATATAGATCTGGCAACCGGCGAAACGCTGGATACCAGAATCCGAACTACCGGCGATTTTGCCCATAAAGAGTCCGGAGATGTGCATATGGAACAGGCGGGGCCAGAGGGTGCACTGGTGCTGTTTAGTATTTATGACAGTACGGGCAAGGGACAACTGGCCCAATCCCTTAGCAGCGATGGGCAGGTGATCACTACCACCACCATAGAGCGCATTTTTAAAAGGCTGGACTCAGAGTCAGCCTAAGAAGCCATTGTTACGCGGAACTTCGACAACAACTCAAACAATCAATACAGGAGCAGGTCTCAGCATGAGTGACATCTACACCCCCCCTAAAGTCTGGAGCTGGGATAAGCAGAGTGGTGGCAAGTTTGCCGCCATTAACCGCCCCATAGCTGGCGCAACCCATGACAAAGAGCTACCCGTTGGCAAGCATCCGTTCCAACTCTACTCTCTGGGCACACCAAATGGGGTTAAAGTCACCATTATGTTTGAGGAGCTATTGGCTCTGGGCCACTCCGACGCCGAGTATGATGCCTGGTTAATTAATATTGGCGAAGGTGCGCAATTTGGCAGTGGCTTTGTAGAGGTCAATCCCAATTCAAAGATCCCCGCCCTGATGGATCGCCGCGGCGCAGAACCAGTGCGGATATTCGAGTCTGGAGCCATGCTGATGTATCTGGCCGAGGCCTTTAATGAATTTCTACCCAGTACAATGCCAGAGCGCAGCGAATGTCTGTCCTGGCTGTTCTGGCAGATGGGCAGCACACCCTTTCTCGGCGGTGGCTTTGGCCATTTCTATGCCTATGCTCCCGAAAAATATGAGTACCCCATTAATCGCTTTGCTATGGAAGTTAAACGACAGTTAGATGTGCTCGACCAGACATTGGCAACCCGCGAATACTTAGCCGGTGATAAATACTCCATCGCCGATATGGCCACCCACCCCTGGTATGGCACATTGGTTTCAGGCTCTCTATATAGTGCCCAGGAGTTTTTGGATGTGGCCAGCTATAGCAATGTTGTCCGCTGGGCTGAGCAAATTCAGGAGCGCCCGGCTGTGCAGCGCGGGCTCAGAGTAAACCGCGTCTGGGGAGACGAAAGTCGGCAACTTGCCGAACGCCATAATGCCAGCGATTTGGATAGCTAAAGGGCTCTTTGCCAGGATTTGGTCTGATAAACAAATCCGACATAGCCGCGCACCATAAGCATGTCATCTTCCAGCCAGACTCTGCCTTTGTAGGCACCGCCAGTTTCTGGATCAAACACTGTGCCCTTCTTCCAGATATTTTTCTTTAGACTTAGCCCGTTAATCACTTCCATACCAATAACCGGCTTGCCATATAAGTCGCCCTTACAGTTTTCACAGACTGGGTTGTCCTCTGGCTGATTATGGAGACGACGGATAGTGGCATATAACTTGCCCGCTTCAATTCTAACCTCCACCGTCGATTGCAGCGTGCCAGACTTGTCAAAGGTATTCCAAAGCCCGGAAGGATCAGCTGCGGGCTCAGCCGACGCAGCGCTAGCAATTAAGGCCATGATTACAATAAGTAAGGTTCTCATAACTGTTCCTCTTAGGATTCAACCTGGCTGCTTAGACTCTTTCTTGGCCCAGGAAAAAAACGGTTGGTCTGAGGCCAGTAAAAGACCTAACCCCAACAGCAGCCAAAGCATATCAGATTTTCAGGATTTATAGAGTGAATCCAGCGAAACGGTTTCGCCCTGCTCCAGACTATGGATCAGGGCACTGATCTTTCGGTTCACAGGAGCATCAATACCCAAGATCTCAGCGCGCCTAACTACGGCTTCGTTAAGAAACTCAATTTCGGTTTTTCTACCCGATGAAATATCTTCCCACATGGAAGAGCGCGCATGGGGATCTATATCCATCATAGCCTTGGCCAGGCGCAGATATAGCCAGTTGGGCAAGCTCAGAAGCCTGGGCAACCAAGAGGGCTTTACCCCTGTATACTGTGCAAGTTCAACCCCCTCGGCCTTGGCTACAGCAAGCCATTCACGCTGAGCTGCAGCATAAACTTTGCGCAGTTTATGATTCTCAAGCTGGGTTTTAATAGGCTGATTGGCAACTGCATTTAGCGCATTATTTAAATTCAGTAGCAATTTACCGTAGATCACGGGTTTCATATCAGTGTGCAGTACCGTCGTAAAACCAATGGCACCGAGCTGCTTGGCAAGCTGTTCTGTCAACTCTGTCTGGTGAAACAGGAATGTGCCCTCAGTGCCTCGATGAAAATGGGCATTGTCCAGGCTGAGTATATTGAATGGCGTGATCCCCTGCTTAACCTTGTCCCTGGGCAACTGGGTCAGAATAGGGTCCAGACTATCGAGGCCATTTTGCATAAAAAAAAGCTGCGCCCCATCTTCAGCAAGCCGCTTTAAATCCGCAAGGGCACTTTCTAGCTGATGACACTTGAGCGTCACAAATACCGCATCAAAGGTCTCATCTGTCAGATCAGTGATCAATGCAGATGGCATAACCTTTTCATTCTGGCCGGTATAGTCAGTGAGCGTTATACCTCCAGCATCCAAAATCCTATCACGAACAGGCTCTCGGCAAACCAAGCTGACATTATAACCACAGAGCTGCAAAAGCCCGCCCAAATAGCAGCCCGTCGAGCCAGCGCCATAAATTGCCAGTTGCATCCAGTCACCCCACCCTTATCTAGCGGAGCCTAAGCTAGGAACTAAATACTTAGGTCGCGAAGATTGTAATCTTTTAATTCTGCCATGATAGTCTTATTCCAACTAAAGGTCTTGCCTGAATCAACAAATGGCTGGTATTGGTAGGACTGCTCATCAGGGAATCTCTGCCTGCGGGCATCAATCGCATAACCCAGAGGTTTGGAGCGCTCTTCAATCAACGCCTCATCAAAAAACATAGGCTCACTGTATAAACCAGGCCCCTGAACCCCCAGTACTGATGAACGTCGGTGGAAGCCAAAGTTCACCGTTACTCTAGGCTCAAAACCGCAGTTGGGAAATGATCCATGAAGCAGCTGCCGATTACAAATAATCACATCGCCGGGGTTGCATACTAGTGGAACCATGCCTTCAATGCGCTCACTACCGGATTCTTCTATCAGTTGTTTAATATCAATTTTACCCACCTTGTGACTACCTGGCTTTACCCAAACGCCATTGACTGCGGTGCTGCCATAGACCTGGGCCATAAAATTAAACCCGTGAATACCCTCATCAAAATCCTCACTGTCCCAGTGAGTACTGCCATCCTGATGCCAGGATACTGCAGCGCCGACGCCGGGCTCTTTAATAAATAGACTCTCATTAAAGGGCGCAAAGTCCGCACCATTGATTGACTCGGCCACGCGCAGCAATTGAGGGTGACCATAGACTCGCAAACAACTCTCTGAAAACTGCAGAGAACCCAATAAAATAAATGGCGCAAACTGTGGCGCCGATTCACTGGCCTCTGGCTCGAATAACTTTACCTGATGACGGCCATTGGCAAGCGCTGTGCCTCCCAAAGGATCGCCTAGGGGTTTAGACCACACAAGATTAGGACCAACACAATCTGCTCCCAGAGCCGGCTTGCCATCTTTGGTGAGCTTACCATTGGGCTCGGAAGGATAGGATTCACGTATGCTGTCCAGGTCATTTTTTATATCCTGCAACTCATCTTGAGCCAAAACCCCCTCAAAAATATAAAAGCCGTACTTGGAATAAGCATTTAAGATATCTTCGGCAAGGTTGCCCTGCTTATCAAAGCGGATAGGGCCGCGATTATCCAACTCATAAGCACTTCGCTCACCCTGGATAAGATAGTTGCGCATGGCATCGGCGTCTTTGCCATAATGGGTTGCACAGGCTTCAATTGATTGACTGATATCTTGTTTCATAAATAGGCCTTTGTTAATATTTTGCTTTTATGGAGCCGCAAGTTTAATAGCCTATTAAATCTGTGGTCAAGGTTTTTCTCGGAGGTCACCAGATGGGTAGTCCAGTCCTAGCTAGAGGAAATACCACTCGCCAAGCCAATAAAAAATTGCGTCGCCAACGTATCCTGGATATAGCTAAAAACCTGATAGCAACAGGCGGTTTTGAAGCATTTACCCTGACTCAACTTGCCAGAGAGGCCGGCGTATCCGCTCCTACAATCTATAATCTATTTGGCAAGAAAGATGATATTTTTCAAGAACTTGTTTCAGGGATGGTGACAACCATTAGTATCGCCCTATCTGACCCAAATATGTCGGACCCCATAGAGGCCGCCGAAGTCTTTACCGATAGTTTGCTGCACCTGTACGAACAGGATGAGGCATTTTATCGCTCTGCATTTATAGCCGCAGACCGGACAGGATTATTTGATCACGAATCACCCAGCGGCATCTTCCAGCAGTCACTGCAAATAGCACAACGCATCTGCACTGAAGCAAAGGAAAACGATTTTCTTAAGGGTAATATCGAAACCGCCAAACTTGCCGAACAGCTTTTCGCTTGCCAGCGGCTGGCTCGTCAAGACTGGGTCAATGGATATATAGACTTGAAGCGCTATCGCACACAGGTGTTGATGGGCATGTATATCACCTATGCTTCCGATGCCACGCCCGATTTTTATAAAAGGCTGTGCAAAAAAATAGCAGCGCTTAACAACAAATAGCTCTTATCTCTGCTGGGCTAGCCTGCCCATTTTGACACTATCTGCTTAATGTAACCTTTACTTCTCTTATTGCGCATGATAAGTCTAGGTTACATTGTCTTTTGAGAGAAAACCTATGTCCGATCTAATCCCAATTCTAGGCATCCTGACAGGAATCATCGTCCCAGTAGCAGTGTTTATCTGGCTGTATTTCGAAGAAAAGGGCAAACGCGAGACTATTCTGGAAATCGCCAAGAATATGGATGACCCATCTAAGGTAGAAGAATTAGTCGGTATTTTTGATGAAAGAAAAAAGGAACCGATAGATTATCGCAGAGGAGGTGTAATCACTCTGTTTGTAGGCTTGGGGATCTATCTTCTTGGTTATACTGCACTGGGACCCTTCTTTGAGGGCATTGGTCTTTTAGTTGGCGCTATAGGCACAGGCACTATGATAGCAGGATATCTCTACCCTAATACCAGCGCAGAACTCACCCATGCAGTCGAAAAGTTTGAAGAGCAATAACTAGTGGGAAAGCACCACAAAAAGCTTTTAAATAATCTCGAAGACCTCAGAAAAACTGCGGGTTTAACTCAGCAGCACCTATCGGAAAGCGCTGAGGTCTCAAGAAAAAGTATCAATGCCATTGAAAATGGAATCTATGTGCCCTCGACTGTTCTGGCATTAAAGATTTCAAAAACCCTGAATTGCTCGGTTGAAGATCTATTTCAATTATCCTGATATTAAAGTTCTTTCAGACGGCCTGCATGGGGTGCAGTTGTAATCCCCTCTGATTTGACAACATGAGTTTACCCCTAATGAGACCCCATCATTCCCCGGTGCCTGCAGCAAATGTAGGCCACATTCAACCACCGGCTGTGCATAGCGAAGAAAAGCTTTAACCGATGCTACAGTGGATTTGCAGACAGACCGCTAAATCCGTCAGAGCCACCACATTTCATGCCCAGCACCAGATCCGAGAGAGGACACTTAATACGGCGATCAAGTGTTGTTATCTGTGCCAATTCCCCAAGGTTTAATTGCATACTTATGACCTGGTTTGAGCTGTTCTTCTACATCGGTTCTTATTCCAGCCAAATCCCAACATTCACCCGCAGATTATGCTTTTAGGTATGGCGGTTTTGCAGAATCATCGGTAGAGGGCTATTGGAAAATGTTGATGAGCAACCAGGCAGCAAAGCATGGAAAGTCCATTAGGCTCGGCTCTATCCACTTTCAGTCATCCCGTAAACTAATTTTCGGGGAATGATAGCCCCGTGGTATTGGATAACCTTACTAGATAGACAGTGGCCCATTGCGGCACATTCCGCCGGAAGCAACTCTCCTTGGAGTCGACTAGCTAGATAGCCAGCATTGAAAGAATCCCCTGCTGCAGTGGTATCTATAACTTTTTCAGAAGGAATGCTAATGGCTTTGACCGCATACTTTTTGTCATTGGTTTCAATAAGACAGGACTCTTCGCCACGTTTAAGTACCACTTCAGGTATCCCATAAAAACGGCATCTAGCAAATACATCCTCGGGACTAGAGTCACCCCATAATTGGCATTCATCATCGAAAGTTAGGAAGGCAATATCGGTAATTTGTAAAATCTTTCGATACCACTGCTGAGCCTCATCGGCACTCGCCCAAAGCTTATCGCGATAATTACTATCAAACCAGATCTTACTCCCCCGCTCTTTTGCTCTGACAAGGCCGTCGATAAGTTTTTGTCGGTCATGACGGGGTAAAATAGCTAGAGATATACCTGAGAGATAGAGGTAATCAATGTCAGCCAGAGATGCAAGCTCTTTATCGTACGCGTCCCCAGTTAACAGATATCGAGCGGCGGATTGTTCTCGCCAATATTGGAACGACCGCTCTCCATTTGCATCGACCTCAATGCGATATGATCCCGGTTTTTTATCACTAAATCGCCGAATTTTCTCACATTCAATCCCCTCCTCAACAAAATATTTAATCATCGAGACACTTAAAGGATCAACACCCAATGCTGTAATATAATGAATTAGGTATTCGCCAGTCGGCAGGAGTCTAGATAAATAAACAGCTGTATTTAAAGTATCTCCCGCAAAAGCCTGATCGCCTAAATCATGTCTTGTTTCAACCATACACTCACCAATAAAGGCGATGCTGGGTCGGGTTTTATCTGACATTTTTATGGCCTCGGACACTCATGCCAAAGAAGCTCTACGAACATCGTTTTTATTGCCTTACTTCAGTAAAAACAGTGTGGTATCCCGTAGCCTTTCCGTCGCTGACATTAAGACGTAACCTAAAAGTACCCGGTGTCTCAAATGTTACCTCTGTTGCCAGACCAGTTGGATTTGAAAAGCGCACAGTGCTGGCATCGCCAAAAGGGTAATTGACATTTTTCCCATCTGCATCTTCTCCCATGGAGACAGCTTCTGCATCAGCAGGCACCGCCTCCCACTGGAAAGTCATTGGATCATTCTCTGCATCCAATACATCCCCTGAAAAACTTATGCTATTTCCATGGGATAGACTTAGTATCTTCTCCTCTCCGGCATACACATCAGGGGGGGTATTGGTCAATTGTGGAATAAGGGTAGAGTTATTCCCTCCATCAACAAATGCCTCCAATGGGGAATTATCGACAGTCACATTGCGGAAATACATGGTATCAAAATCCACAAACTTAAATGCATTGGGGTTTTCCCCTGCACTCAAATGTACGTTATCGAACACAAAGTCTTTTAAAGGTATTTTATCGGTTCCCTCTAAGATCATAGGGTTGATCGAGGTACCACCAATGAAGTTCTCAAGCCGGATATCTTTAAATTCTGGATCGCGATTAAATTTTACCCCGGTGCTATCGTAATTTGTTGTCACTTCAATCATTGATAATTTACGGCGGTTTTCGGGAACATCTGCAAGATCACCATAGGTCAGATTGCGCATCCTAATATGTTCAAAATGATTACCCCTATTTTTGTTCGCCTTGAAATAGAACCCCTTTCGCAAATCTGTTCCCTGTGAATTTTCGATAAATATATTTCGAACTCCACCAGATGCCTCGCTTCCCAGTGCAATTGTATCGTCAGCCAGAAAACGTACATTTTGTACAACAATGTTTTTGCTTGGAATCATCTTTTGCAGCCCTTCTAAATCGCGCCCCGACTTAATTGATATACAATCGTCACCCGTCGCAAAATCAACATTATGGATATACACATCCTGACTGGATTCAATATCGATACCGTCGTTATTTTTGTTGAGCGAATTCATTGTCATATTTCGTACGGTTATATTTTTAGACATATAAAAATGATTTACCCAAAACGGGGAATCAATAATATTCACCCCTTCTAAGAGTATGTTCTCACTATCATAAAAAAGTATGAACGCAGTTCGCAGGTTTCCAGCCCGGTCAAACCTACGTTTAAATAAGGGTACGTTATCATTATTCATATCCCGAACAACCTTCTCCCATTCGCCTTTCACAGAACCAGGCACGCGCTTAAGGTCCTCTTGGGATGCTTTATCTACCCAAGTTGACCAGCTGTTTTCTGCCTGTCCGTTAAGTGTCCCTTTACCAGTGATTGCAATGTTTTTCTTTTGGTAAGCATAGATAAGAGGCGAAAAGTTATAAACATCGGTTCCCTCATAGCGACTAAGCACCTGAGGCAGGTAGCTCTCATAATTACTGCTGAAGAGTAACTCTGATCCTTCCTGCAAATGTAAATTGACATTGTTTTCTAAATTTAGAGGTCCATCAACATAATACTCGCCTCTGGGGATGCTGACTGTCCCTCCACCAAATCGAGATACATCAATAATAGCGTTTTGAATGGCTTGTCGCGCATCGGTTGAGCCATCTGCTATCGCATTATAAGGCGCATCGGTAATAATTAATGTTCGATTTGGAAAACTGGGCGCCTTAATACGCGACAAAATAACCGGCACCTGAGCCCATGAACCACGATAGTTAGAATCGCTATCACCTACAGTCTTTTTTTTGACTTCAGTTGACGGATCCGCACACCCAGCTACCATTACCGACAAGACAATAAGGGCTAGTGTATATTGAAGTTTACTGAACATAATTTATCCTTTTATTGATAGGTAGGCTTGTAACCTGTATTCGTTAGAGTTGATGCACAGTCATTGAGACATCTTTCTCTATGTATCATCGCCTATTCGATAAGCTTGTTTAGATAGGTTGTAGGTTAAATCTTTTGCAATCTCCAGGGCATCATCCTCTGATAACCTATGTTCGCAAACTAGGCCTGCCAGATAAGAGCAATCGACGCGGCGAGACATATCATGCCTGGCAGGAATACTCAGTAATGCCCGAGTATCGTCATTAAAACCGACAGTATTGTAAAATCCTGCAGTTTCCGTGGTCTGTTCCCGGAATCTCATAATGCCTGCAGGGCTGTCATTAAACCACCATGCAGGACCCAGTCGGAGACAGGGATAGTGTCCGGCGAGTGGAGCCAGTTCTCGCGAATAATTAGTTTCATCAAGGGTAAAGAGTATGAGATTGAGATCAGAATTATTCCCAAAGCAATCCAGCAAAGGTTTTAGCGCAGTCGTATACTCCACTTGCATGGGTATATCTGCTCCTTTGTCACTGCCATAATTCTGAAACATCCATTCATTATGGTTGCGATAAGAGCCTACATGAATTTGCATAACTAATTTATCGTCAAGACTCATCCGCGCCATCTCAGTTAGCATCTGGGCTCTGAACAACTCGGCATCTTCTCGGCTGACTTTACCCGCCATGATGCGGTCAAATAGCCTTTCACAGTTAGCAGTAGAAAGATTGGCAGTTCTTGGCGTGGGGTGTCCATGGTCGCTGCTGGTGGCGCCCATAGCAATAAAGTCAGCGCGCCTGTTTCTATGTGCCTGCAAATAACCTTGCCATGAATGAATATCTTGGCCTGTCATTTCGCCAAACAGCCTTAGTGACTTCATGAAATCTGTGTGCTCTGGGTCAATCACAGAGTCTGGTCGGTAAGTTGTAACAACCTTCCCGTTCCAATCACTGTCTTTTAATATCTGATGATACTTTAAGTTATCGACAGCGGATTCAGTGGTCGATAAAAACTCGATATTGAATCGATCGAAAATTTGGCGGGGACGAGATTCTTCTTTTTGGAGTTGCTCTGAAATACTATCAAAATAATCATCCGCCGTAGTCTCATCGAGCTCTTTAGACTGCTTAAAAAAATCGGCAAATGTCTGATTTAGCCATAATGCAGAAGGGGTCCCACGAAAAAGATAATAGTTCTTGGCGAATAACCTCCAGGCAGTACGTGGATCGTTAACGCTTTCCTCATCGTTGGCATTATTTTTGGACCTAATTCCTAATTCAGAGAGGCGAATACCCTGACTATATAGCATGCGCAATAAATAGTGGTCTGGCGCTATTAACAATTTAGTGGGGTCGGTAAAACAGTTGTTTTCGGCAAACCATAAAGGGTCTGTATGTCCGTGAGGGCTGATAATCGGCAGATCTTTCACTTCGAGATAAAGTCGTCGAGCTATTGAGCGAGCGCTGGGGTTACCAGGTAATAGTCTATCGGGATGATTGTTAATGGGGTCTGCCATTCTGGGAGTCTCTATCTCCAGTGCGGAGACATAAAAGTAAGTAATTTGGTGGTATGATACCGGTGTCAATTGCTGTTGTCAATCGTGCAGAAGTAAGCTTTGCTATCCGCGGAGTATTGGTGGTGGTGCTGTTGTCTCACGCCGCACTAACGTGGGAACAAGCTCAGATTTAATTGTCTTGGCGAGTCCAATATTATTATTGCATAACGCAAGTAACTTAAGTGTTGCAAGCTTACCCATCTCTTTCACCTTCAGATTCACAGTGGTTAATGCAGGCCAAACTTTGGAAGCCTGCGGCGTATCATCAAACCCAATAATTGTTAGCTCGCTGGGTATGTCAATCCCCATTTTCTGGGCGGTAACCATGACACCAATAGCCATCTCGTCATTACTGGCAAAAATAGCGGTAGGAGGATTGTCTGACTTTAATAATTGTACGGCACAATCAACACCTGATTGAAAAGTATTGGCCCCAAAAACAATTTGGTTAGCCCCAAGGTGAACACCATTTTGCTCAAGCGCATCACGAAAAGCATCGTGACGCTCAGCAGCAGATTTAGAGTTGTCGGGTCCTTTAATGAAACCAATATCTCTATGACCTAGCGCTATTAAATGTTCTGCGATGTCTTTAACGGCTTCACGATCATTGAAGTGGACCATGTGTGCGACATCATCAGAAATAACCGACACTAGCCGCACATAATTACACTTAATAGCTTTCAGCTTATTAATTAAATCATTAGATTCGGAGAGTGGTGGCAGCAAGATAACCCCGTCAATCTTTGTACGCCTGATGAAGTTAATAATGTCATCATGCAGACTGGCTTGGGTTGCGTCACAGGGATGAACAACCAGTTCATAGCCATTAGGCCGACACTGACTCAATGCACCATACATAGCGTCTGTAATAAATGATGCATTGGGGTTGTCATAGATCATTGCTAGTAAGAAGGAGCGGCTAAACGCTAATCCTCTTGCCTGAGGGTTAGGAGAGTAATCTAGATCTTCAATGACTTTTTTGACTTTACTTAATGTTTTGGCGCCAACATTAGGTTCACTATTTATCACCCGGGAGACAGTTTTCTTTGATACTCCAGCGAGCCGCGCCACATCACTGATTGTGGGCTTTTTATCAACAATCGATCCTTCGATGATATTCTCTTTTATAGAATCCATTTTCAGTTAGCCCCAACATACTAAATTAAAATTCAACCTGCCTATTTTTAACCTAAGGCGGTAGATAAAGCGGTCCAGATTTAGTTCTGATCTGAGAGAGTAATCAGTCTCGGCAACTAATGATCTTAACCGATTTTAGCTTGGAAAATACAGAACTTTAGCCATAAATGCCCCGCTAGACGTTTGTTTTTTGGCCTTAAAACATATACCCTACCACCTAATTGATAGCGGTGTCATTATAATCGATAACGCCGAGGCGGCTACTAATGCAATTCTTAGGAGGATTTTGTGTATAAAAATATATCCCAGCGCCTAATTTGTTTTTTGTTACCTATCTTCATGTTATCAGCATGCTCTGTAGACAAAAAGCCTGACTATGAAATTTCTAATTCAGAGTGGAAATACCTATTTGATGGGTCTTCTCTCGATGGTTGGCACCAGCTTGGAAGCAATGCCCAGTATTATGCAGAAAATGGTGTGATTGTCGGGACCGCAAAAGCCGGGAATACCGATAGCTTGCTGACTACGCTCAAAACATACGATGATTTCATTCTGGAGTTTGACGTCAAGGTTGATCCGGGCGTGAATTCTGGGATGCAGTTCCGAAGCCAAAGCCGAGACGGTGATGAGCGCGCGTGTGGATATCAACTCAAGATTGATGGCAGTTCGCGTCACTGGAGCGGAGGAATTTTTGATGAAAGGCGCAGGCAATGGCTGTATAACCTATCGCGTAATTCTCGGGCGCGCTCCGCCTTTAATTTGTCAACTTGGAACCATATGAGAATTGAGGTTATTGGAGCGTCGATACGATCTTGGGTCAATGGTATTCCAGCAGCTGATTTGATCGATGACTCGAACCTAGGCGGCTTTATCGGACTTCAAGCACCATCCATTAGCCATGATTCTAGTAAAGCAGGATTACAAGTTCGTTGGAAAAATATTCGTATTAAAACAGATGGCCTAAATAGTTTTAAAACGCCTGAAAATAATGATATCGATCAATTTAGTTCTTTAAGAAATGAACTCTCACCACGCGAAATTAAAGAAGGTTGGGAGCTTCTTTGGGATGGTAAAACTACCGCGGGCTGGAAAAGCGCAAAGAGAAGCGGATTTCCTGAGAAAGGATGGAATATAAAGGATGGGGTGCTGAGTGTTTTGTCGTCGGGAGGCGCAGAAGCGCGCAATGGCGGTGACATTATTACTACTAGAGAATTTAGTAACTTCGAACTGGAGTTGGATTTCAGATTTACACCAGGAGCCAACAGTGGAATCAAATACTTCGTGGATCCGGATCTACTAAAAGGGAAAGGCTCCGCGATTGGTTTGGAGTTTCAAATTCTAGATGATGACACGCACCCAGATGCAAAAAGAGGGGTTTCTGGAAATCGAACTATTGGATCACTTTACGACTTAATCACTGCGGTTAATCAAAGTGAGCCGCCAAATTCTCCGAAACGAGTCCACCCACCAGGACAGTGGAATCGGGCACGCATAGTTGTTCAGGGAGACTATGTTGAGCATTGGTTAAACAATATTCTCGTCGTCAAATATTACCGCGGAACGCAAATGTTCAGAGCGCTTGTTGCTTATAGTAAATACGCTAAATGGCCAAATTTTGGAGAGTGGGAAAAAGGACCGATTCTGCTTCAGGATCATGGTGATTTAGTATCATTCCGTTCGATTAAAATTAGAGACTTGACGTTGAATAAGGAGCACCGATATGAAAATGGAACGTAGAAAATTTATTGGCCTTTCCGCTGCCACATTTGGTGCACTTGCATTTTCAGCTAGCAGTTATGCTCGTATTCTAGGCGCAAATGACCGAATCAATGTTGGTTTCATGGGAACGAAAAGCCGCGGAATGGGTTTACTGGGCTCATTTGCCAAAATGCAGGGGGTGAATCTAACGCATAACTGTGATGTTGACAGCCGTGTACTTGAGGAAACTCATAATGCCATTATTAGAGCGGGCTTTGAGCCCCCAAAATCTGATAAAGACATACGCAGAATTTTGGAAGACCCTACTCTAGACGCGCTGGTAATAGCAGCTCCTGACCACTGGCATGCAACTGCAGGTGTTATGGCGTTAGAGGCAGGCAAGCATGTCTATGTTGAAAAACCTTTAAGCCATAATCCACATGAGGGAGAAACCTTTATTTTCGCCCAAAATAAATATAAACAAATCGTTCAGATGGGTAACCAACAACGTTCGTCAGTAGAAAGTATTGAACTTATGATGCTTATTGAGGAAGGTATTCTGGGCGACATTTATAGAGCGGAGACTTGGTATGGAAACAACCGTGGTTCAATCGGAAATGGTAATTCGATGCCACCCCCCAGTTGGTTAGATTGGGATCTTTGGCAAGGGCCGGCACCCCGGCGCCCTTATAAGGACATTTATGTGCATTACAATTGGCATTGGTTTTGGCATTGGGGGACGGGCGAAATCTGCAACAACGCCGCTCATGAACTCGACATTGCACGCTGGGCTATGGATGTAGATTTCCCAGAAAAAGTCTCTGTAACCGCAGGCCGAAATTTTTATGTAAAAGATGATTGGGAAATGTATGACACCATGGAAGTCCGCTATGATTTTCCAGGTAATAAAACCATAGAATGGGTCGGCAACAGCTGTAACAAAGTGAATCGTTTTGGTCGTGGGAGAGGCACGCTACTGCTCGGCACAAATGGACATGCTATCGTTGATCGTGCTGGCTATGAAATTTATAGTACTGATGGGGTCTTACTGCGAGAGAGAAAGGCTCAGTATCGTTCTGTGAATACCACCGATCTGATTGGTGCAGGTGCTTTGACCGACGCGCATGTCAATAATTTTCTTGAATCGATTAGGGGTGTAGCAAAGCAGCAGCACTCGCCTATAACCGATGGACACTTAAGCACACTACTCTGTCACTTGGGCAATATCGCTTATCGGGTAGGCAAAGATATTTATTGTGATCCGAGTAATGGCAGGGTTAAAGGAGCAGAGGCTAACCGATTTTGGCAACGTGATTTTCAAGATGGATGGAATTTGTCCATGTAGTCAGAGTTAGCTTAGTGGCTATTTAATTTAACGCAGTAATGAGGCTAGCAATGCGTAAAGAATCAGACAGATCAGCTATTACTCCTTTAATCGAGCGTAACTTGTGACCCTGCGTCTCGGGATTATTGGCGTCGGTAATATTGGCTTACAACATGCAAATAATATTTTATCTGGAATTGTTCAAGGTTGCATTGTTACAGCAGTAAGTGCGCGTGGCTCATGCTCATTGGCTGAACAATTAAATATCCCACAGTATTCAGACTATAAAGAATTAATCGACAAACAGGTATGCGATGCAGTTATCGTAGCTACGCCCACGTACTCTCATCTTGAAATTGGCTGCTATGCACTTAGCCGAGGCTTACATGTTCTAATGGAAAAGCCTATAGGTCTATCTGTTGCTGAGGGTGAGCGAATGCTTGAGTTGGTTCAGCCTGAGCAAGTCTTCGGTCTAATGTTAAATCAACGAACAGATCCCGTTTTTGTCGCGATGAAAAAAAAGATGGATGAGAATGTCCTTGGCTGTTTACAGAGAATAAACTGGACTATGACCAATTGGTTCAGACCAGAAATCTACTTTCAGACCAGCAATTGGCGCGCGACCTGGGCGGGTGAAGGCGGAGGTTTGTTGGTTAATCAGTGCATTCATAACCTTGATATATTGCAATGGATTTGTGGGATGCCGAGGTCAATTCAAGGTTTTTGTGGATTTGGCAAGTATCATAATATCGAGGTGGAAGACGAGGCTACTGCTTTTTTTGAGTATGAAAATGGCGCTACTGGATCTTTTATCGGCTCAACTGGGGAAGCTCCGGGGGTCAATCGGTTTGACATTATTGGTGATCGAGGGATGCTTAGCTATGACGGAGAGAAGCTGCTACATTTTGAGAATCGCCCCTCAACCTCGCAGTTTAGTCAGACAACCTCAGAGATGTTTGGACAACCAGAAGTTTGCATTACAGACTTATCGGTTCGCTCTCCTGTTAATCAGCACGCCACCATTCTTCAGAATTTTATTAACGCTATATCGTCTAACGAAAGCTTGATAGGGCCCGCAGAGGAAGGTTTAAAAGCCTTGGCCATTGCAAATGCTATTCTCCTGTCAGCATGGGATCGTGAGCAGATTCAGATGCCGTTGGACAGCGCACGATTTCATAAGACCCTAAATGAGCGCCGATCTCAAAGTCAATTGCGAGCGGCTTCCGAAGCAGAAGTTAACATTGATATGGAGGCGTCATTTCGATGAATGAGTCACGTTTACTAAAAGCTGCGGCAACAAGACCTCTATTGTTGCGCCTCCCAATTTATCTTCGGCTAAGTGGTCCTGGGTGGTTACAGGGAGCGATGACTCTTGGAGGCGGTAGTCTAGTAACTTCTGTGATGATTGGAGCTGTTTATGGCTATGAGCTACTGTGGTTACAGCCGTTAGCTATGCTTATAGGGTGCATCATGCTATTCGCATTGTCTCATCAAACCTTAAGTACAGGCCAAAAACCTTATCAGGCCATGCGTAACCATGTTCATCCTGGGTTAGCTTGGGCTTGGGCGTGGGCAGCCTTGTTATCGAGTGTTATTTGGGGGTTTTCTCATTATCCTCTAGGCGCAGGAATGCTTGAGGAAATCATTGCTGTAAGTACTAGCTTTAGTCTAATAGAGAAAGGTGGTTTGCTGCGGGATATGTACCTGCTTTTGTTAGGTATATTAATTTGGATGTCTTGCGCTTACATGGCTTGGAATTACGGTAGGGGTGGACGGTATGTGGCACTCTTTGAAAATCTTATAAAAATTCTCAGCGGCATGATTATTGTCAGCTTCTTATGGGTTGTACTTTCTGCTGCGACAAATGGCCAGATCGAATGGTCCTCCGTATTAGCAGGCTATATTCCAAGATCTGTACCCTCTGATGTTGGAGGCATAACTATTATCATGGCAGCTTTGGGCACTGCTATAGGCATAAATATGACATTTGTCTATGGCTATACATTGCTTGATCGTCAGTGGGGTCGGGAGCATCGAGAATTAGCTCAGTTCGACATTGTGCTTGGCCTGGTGCTTCCCTACATTGTCATTACTAGTTTGATTTCTATTGCCGCCGCCAGTGCACTTCATGACACCGGTTTGGAAATCGCGGGCAAACTTGAGCCACGAAAAGTAGGAGAAATGTTTGTCAGTGCTGGGCTTGGTGAAATTACCGGTAAACTAATATTCTTTTGCGGTGTGCTTGGCATGGTTATTGGGTCACTTGTGATGCATATGCTATGTTGTGGTGCCGCCGCCGCTGCTATTTTTGGGTGGAGCCATGACTCACGTAACTATAGATTAGCACTACTCATACCAACACCAGCGGTTCTTGGAGTCTTTGTCTGGTCAACCATAGGCGCATACGTAGTAATACCTGTTGCCGCAATATGCGGGGCCCTATTGCCAATAGCCTATGTCGGCTGGTTGATCCTGAATAACCGCAGCGATTACTTGCAGGCAGATACACCGGTAGGTGGTAAAGCGTTTTTTTATAATGTCTGCATGGGACTTTGTATTTTAGTGGTGATGTTGAGCTTAACTTACTCAACTGCCGTTAAATTAGAGTTGGTGTAGAATAAAAATGGGATCCATTAAAGATGGAGCAAACTATGCACCTAGCTCAAAAGTAGCGCCTGTCATAGGCCGTGGTGAATTTCAGTATGCGGCGGCATTTCTTGATCATGGTCATATTGTTGGTCAATGCAATGGGCTGAGAGATGCAGGCGCTACTTTAAAGTGGGTCTATGATCCCGTTCCTGAGCGCGTCGCAAGATTTTGTTTGAAATTCCCGTTAGTTCAGGTAGCTAAAAGTTTCGATGAGATTCTACAAGACCCATTAGTCCAATTAGTTACTTCTGCAGCTGTCCCTAATCAGCGGGCCGCTATAGGTTGTCAGGTCATGAAGTCAGGTAAACACTACTTTACTGACAAATCTCCATTTACATCGCTAAGACAGTTAGAAGAAGTGAGAAAGGTAATTTTGGCTACGGGCCGAAAGTATATGGTCTATTACGCCGAACGACTCCATAACGATGCTGCCTGGATTGCTGGGGATTTAATTGGCGAGGGAGCTATTGGTAAAGTGCTCCAAGTAGTGAATCTTGCGCCCCATCGCTTAGCACAAGAGACTCGCCCAAGTTGGTTTATGGACAAGTCTTGCTATGGAGGTATTTTGACTGATATTGGTTCTCATCAAGTAGAGCAGTTTCTCTCCTATGCGAACTGTTCTGATGCAACTATAAATTTCGCCCGAGCAGAAAACATGTATCATCAAGATAGTCCTGGCTTGCAGGATTTTGGTGAGTTATCGATGATAGGCTCTAATGGCGCTTCGTTTTATACTCGCGTTGACTGGTTTTCACCTGAGGGTCTAAGGACATGGGGTGATGGTCGTACTTTTGTTCTTGGTACGAATGGTACTATTGAGATAAGAAAATATATTGACATCGCGCGTGAAGCACCAGCATCAAAATTATTCATAGCTAATGCTGATGGTGAGCAGGAAATAGATTGCCTAGGTCGGAGCGGATTCCCGTTTTTTGGAAAATTCATTCTTGATTGTGTCAATGGAACCGAACTCGCTATGACTCAGGCTCATGCACTAAAAGCAGCAGAGCTAAGCATGCGAGCCCAAGATTTGGCTGACTATAAGCCAAAATAGAGTCGCGATTCACTTAATACTTACTCACTAGTCGCCGATAATATTGCTGACGTACCCTGTATGTAGCAGTATATTCAACTCTGTCACTGCATCGACATAATTAGTGTTATCAGCAACATTGGTACTGTCATCGCCATAGCCCAACAGATGTTCCTAGCCTCCAGCACTTTTCATTGGTAGATCAGCCCACCAATCTTTGTACAACAAATCTAGCTGTTTAATGACATGGGGCATTTCATCAGCCAAATTATGGGTCTCTGTCTTATCAACCGACATGTCATAAAGCTCCCAGTCCCCGTTACCACCGATCTCATCGGAATTTGATGAGACGATTTTCCAGTTGCCACTCCGAGCTGCCCTACCTGTTCGCCACTCCCAAAAGAGAGGATCGGCACGGACCGAGTCATAACCTCGGAATACGGGTAACAAACTTTGCCCTTCATAATAAGGAATCGCTCGGCCATTATATGACTTCGGATAAGTTGCAGATGAGATGTCAACAATCGTCGCCATGACATCAATAAAGTGTCCGACGAAACCCGTGATACGCCCGCCCTCATGAATTACAGCGGGCCAATGCACAATTAGTGGCGTATTGATGCCCCCTTGATACCTATGGCCCTTAAAATATCTGAAGGGTGTATTGCTAACATTGGCCCAATTCGGCCCAAGTGATGCCCACCGACTCATCCCGCCTATTTCACCATCCCCTAACTCAACAACGGCTGCCGAGCTTCCATTGTCGGACGCAAATAAAATCAGCGTGTTGTCCAGCTCTCCAGATTCCAATAGCTGTTCAATTAAACGCCCAATATTTTGATCCATTCGGTCGATCATTGCCGCGTACACAGACATTTTTTGGTCTTCTATATCTTTTTCGTCGGGGGATAAATGGTCCCAGTTATCATGAATTGGCTCCGGTAGTGGATATGAGTCATCAATTAAGCCCATCATTTTTTGCTTGTTGTATCTCTTTACAGCGATGGCTCTGTAGCCCGCTTCGCTATATTGACCTCGATATTTGGCTATGTCTTCAGGCCACGCTTGCAAGGGATCATGCGGCGCTTGATAGGATACATAAAGGAAAAAAGGTTTACGCTCATCCTTGTACTCAACCAAATACTCGAGTGCTTTATCTGTGTATGTGTCAGTACTGTAAAAGTTTGCAGCCAGTGGCGTGTAAGGTTGCATGCATTCACTGTCGATACACCAATGTCGTCGACCCGGCTTTTTTTGGGCCGGCGCAGCCTCTCCCAATCTCTGATGGCCCGGATTAAAGTGGTTTGTTGCACCATCACGTAAGCCAAAATATCGATCAAAGCCACGGTCATAAGGGTTATCCAATCCATGGTACTTGCCGACCATCAGCGTTCTATAACCGGCGGATTTCAGTACCTCGGCGAGAGTTACCGAATTTTCGAGATAGGCTTCAGCTGTGGTGCTCATGCCCACCTGTTGCGCGTAGAGTCCAGTAAGTAACGAGGCCCTAGACGGGCCGCACTTACTTGTATTATGAAATTGCGTGAATCTAAGACCTTGCATAGCAAGAAGATGTAAGTTGGGGGTTTGTACCTCACCACCGTAAGGGGCGATATCAGACCATCCCAAGTCATCAGCTAGGATCAGAACAATATTTGGTTGTTCAGGTCTGGTATTTTCTGCATTAAAAACAAAGGATGTATCAGACGCCCTAATCGCAAGAACCAATAGCGATATGACCACCAACAAGCATAATAATCTATACCTGACTTTAGATCGGGTTGGCGCTTTGCACTCTTTTACTTCTTTCATATGGCTGATGACTCCACCATTTCCGAAGCTGATTTAATACTATTTGGTGACTGCCGAAATCACCTATAAAAAACGATGACGCTAAAATTTCGCCGACGAAATTACATGCCATTTTACGTTATCGTATACCAAGTTTTGCATCTGCATACTTAACTCCGCCGCTTTGAATCCATGAGCCTGAGTCATCGCTAATTCAGTTTTAGAGAACAATTAGTAAAATTTCGAATCAGTACCCATCAGGCAATATTTTATGCAAGCAATTTTATGGACAGATTCTACTAGCTGCTATTTTCGAGAAAATGTCTTTTTATTCTGAATGTTACCTCTCTCTCCAAAGTGCTCAAAAGAAATGCTTTTATCAGCCTTATATTTTACCGCTAAAAAACCACCTGAGGGGCCATTATAGGGCTGCTTGATGATGCCCTTTTCGGGTTTGGGTACATGTTGAACCTTAAATTGACTTGTAGGACCACTACAAAACTCATGCACCTTATCCTTATATATGGAATGATATTGCCAATGCCTATCTCCACATATCAAAAATGTATTTTCTACAATTTTTGTATCAATCATCCAGTCCAGAAATCCTCTTCCCTCAACCATAAACCCATTTTCATTAGCATGATTATCCATTTTATGGGGTTTATCTGGACCAATTAAAGGCGAGGGACTTATAATAATTCGAAAATCTGCATCGCTGGCTAACAGCGTTTCTTTTAACCAAGTTTTTTGGTTTTCTCCCCAGATTGTTTTATTAGGACCATCTGGCATTTGGTTTTTGGAGCGATAATCACGGCCCTCTAACAACCAAATCTGTACACCTTTACCCCAACGAAAAGTTCGATACGGCAAGTCGCTATGTGGAAAGGCCTGTTTAAAAACATCAATCCCCTCTTCATGAGTCAGCCATGTTTTATCTGACCTGTTGGGATCGCTGTCGATACCATTTGGTCCCTCGATACGTATTGTATTAACAGCCCTATTCGATAGGGGGTCGGCATCGTTGTAGCGATAGTCGTGATCATCTTTCATAAAATATGATGATGTTTGGGCAAAGTAATTTATGGTATAGGGCGTGCCATAGTCCTTTTGATACAACCAGTAAGCTTCTTCTTTTGATCGTACATCGAATTTATCGTAGTACACAGTGTCCCCAGCAGATACCAGAAAATCTGGATTCTGCCTCCGCATAACGTCGTAAGTTGGCAGACCCTGGGATGACTGGCAGGTGGTTACTTGAAAATGTATATCTTCCCGTCGGGCAGAGTGAGGGGCTGTTTTAAAGGAAAAAACCTCAGATAATCGTTTTTTATTAGTTACGCTATCGACCAGTTCCGTTCGATAGTAATATCGGCTATTAGATTTAAGATCTGTCAGTTGGTATTGTAAGTAATAGTCGTTTTCTGAATCCGAAGAGCGCCATTCACTCAGAAAGCTGGGGGTCATTTGCTCCGACAAACTATACTGAATCCTCGCTTTTCCTAATTTCCCAGGTATACCATGGTTACGTTGCTGGCCAATCGACTCGGACAGACGAATATTTATAACTGCCGTATTTGCACTGACCTCCCCAGTTTTTGCTCCCATACCGAGATAAGGTGCCTCAGCAGCCACTAGATTTACCATCATCGATAAAAGCATGGCAATAGAAAGCTGGGATATCGTCTTTTTTTGATATGATTTCATTGCACTTCTCTCAGAGTTTATTAGGTCTTTTCCCTGTTGTGGTCAACTCTTTATATCGTCGATAAAAATGATATGTGTCCACGATTCCTCTATTAAATAAATACTTAGGATTCTGGTGTTACTCTATTGGCTTGAGTTTTGAACCCATTCGGGCAATTTTCCTAATTCGACGTCAAAAATTGTCATCCCTAAAACGTAACACATAATAGTCAAAGTAAATATCGCTATTATATTTAGGAAAAAGCCAGTCTTTGCCATTTGTGGGATCGATAGTAAACCACTCCCAAAAACAATCGCATTAGGAGGTGTCGCTATGGGTAACATAAAGGCACAACTGGCTGCAAATGCAGCGGGTAATGCAAGTAAAAGTGGATCTTCACCAAAGCCTATGGCAACCGCTACAATAATAGGTAAAAAGGCTGTCAAAGTAGCGACATTGCTCATTAATTCCGAAAGAAAAATAATCAGCATGACTGTTAACAAAACCAACAGCCATGCAGAGATATCATCGAACTGGGTAATTTTAGAACCAATCCAGTCTGCCACGCCAAAGCTGTTCATGGCACCCGCCAACGCCAAGCCACCTCCCAATAATAGTAAGATTCCCCAGGGCACATCTTTAGTGTCGCTCCATTGCAGAAGAAAAACGCCCGCCTTCCAATCAACTGGGATAACAAACAGTAAGATAGCGCCAAATATTGCAATGGATGCGTCGTTGAGTACTAGCCCCCCCAGAAAGGGCTCTATAAGGCCTTTACCTATCCAAAGAGATGCGGTTAGTACAAAAACTAACAGAGTTCGAATCTCAGCAGTCGACATTTTCCCGAGATCGTCGAGCTTTTTATCAATAATTTTACCAATACCTTTGTGACCTATCATTTCGCAGGGGAAAAGCACAAAAGTCAGCATCCACCAGACGATGACTAGCAGCGTGATACCAATTGGAACCCCCACCATCATCCAATCAAGGAAATCAATCTCCAAGCCATAATTCTGCTCAAAGTAACCCTTAAACATGACATTGGTTGAAGTGCCAATAAGTGTCATCATTCCTCCAATACTCGCACTATAGGAAAGACCTAGCATCAGTGAAGTGCCAAAAGCAGCTTTGGAGACAGCGTCACCCTCCCCTTCACTCTCTAATAAAAGCGCGACTGAGAGTGCGATGGGTAACATCATTACAGTGGTCGCAGTATTTGTAATCCACATTGATAAAAAGGCACTCGCGAGCATAAAGCCCCCAATAACCCCTTTTGGTTCTGTCCCAACTCGCTTTACGGTTTCCATCGCAATTCGAATATGTAGATTCCACCGTTGTATAGCAAGCCCAATGATAAATCCGCCCAGAGTCAGAAAAACCGCCTTGCCCGCATAGCTACTACCCACAGATGTAATAGTTCCTAAATTAAGGATAGGGAATAAGACCAGCGGTACCAATGCGGTTACTGCAATCGGAACAGCTTCAGTCATCCACCAAATAGCCATCCAGAGTGCAATAACTAAAACAAGCCAACCATCACCACTTAAACCTTCAGGTGGCTCCAATTGGAATGCCAGCAAAGCAAAAACTAGCCCGCCAAGAAGTCCTATTTGACGAATATTCAAGCCAGATATTTTTTGCAGAAACACTACTTTGGAGCCCATTTAAACGCGTAATATTCAGCGTCTCCCCGACCAATATTTCGAATACCATGCGGGATCATTGATCGAAGAAAAATTAACGACCCGGCACCTACTTCATGAAGTTCGCCGTCAATGAACTCCTCAACCTCTCCGAATCTGACTAATATTATTTCCTCATCTAGATGAGTATGGGGTAAATGACTACGCATGCCTTCATTTAGCGTTGTGACGTGCATTTCAAATTCTTTCAACATCGCGGTTGGCTGCCGGATGATATTCCTTCTACCCCCTTTTTTATTCTCGATAAATTCAATATCGTCCCAGTTGACGAAAACTGACTCAATCTCCGTCTGCGAGGGTGGAGGCTCGATAGTATCAGTCTGTCGAGTAACCCATTTTAGAAGATAAAAAGTGCTTGTTATTTTTTCATTATTAGAGATAGTAACTGTGTCTTTAGGCATGATCAGAGACACGCTTCCGGCACTCATCTCTTTAAGATTTTCCCGATATTTTTGCGTAGTGGTCCCTGACTTTATGATTATCAGTGATTCGACATTGGAGTCTGTACTGTCTAAAGAAAAGCTATCTCCAGGAGCAATATTCACTAATGAAATTTCTAGGGTCTTGAATCCATCACTTGAGGCTTTGACTATTTTTTTAATTTCGGTCCGATTCTGCTGGTCAATATTTATACTGCGCCAGTCAAAACTTTGGGAAACAAGTAAAGGATCTGCATTAATTATGCCGCTTGTTAGTATGAGAAATAGTATAGCTAAACGACAAGTAAATTTTTTCATAGTGCTGCCCCGTCTTGTGGTGTGCTTTTAAATGGAGTATTAACTTAGAAATAAATGAACATGCTGTTACTCTGGTCTAGTTGATACGCCTATTTGAATAAGAAATTTTCTATCTCAAGTTAAGTCACTAAAGAGCGAATAACTCCTAGACTTGAAGTATCTCTCGAGAGTTTTTGGCTTGTAAAGTCACCCTGCTATTTTAATCGTGAAGAAAAGCGTAACAAGATAGTCTCGATAGTTAGTTTTTTTTGCCAGTAGTAGGGAAGAGTATATAGCCAGCATCGATGATATCCCCTGAGATCTGGTATTTTTTAATAACTTGAATTTTACGCCGAAGATTTGCTCCAGAAGCGTCTAATATACCTAAAACTGAAAGATATATTAGACGCTAAAGAACAATCAGCCTAGAAGGAGTAGTTTGCAGTTAATGCGTAAGTTTTACCTACCTCACGATACTCTCTAGCTCGGCTATTATTACCTTGATATGCATAGAATTGTTCATCTGTCATATTAAAGCCCTCTAACGTTAGTGTTAGATTGTCGATCTGCGGTGGCCTATACGAGATAGATATATCTAAACGATTTTGCGGCTCTATAAATCGATTATCGCCGGAGACGGTAGCCCAGGTTTCATCGAAGTAATCACTTCTGCTGGTATAAGCTGCGCGGACACCCAGCAAGTCAGTCTCATAAAATACAATTACGTTATATGTATCCTCTGACACTCCAGAAAGTGGAAGCCTATTGCCAGATGAATCGAAATTAGCACTTTCGTCTGCATCTATATAGGTCCAATTTGCCTGGATACCCATGTCGCGAACTATCGGCATATCCACATAATCGAAGTTTTGCAGAAGGCCAATTTCCCAGCCGGAAATATCAAAGCTCCCTGACGTATTGATGCTATCGGTGATACTCACTTCTATACCGTTAGAGTCAACACAGACGCCGCTTGAGTTTAAGGACAATGAGCCTGTGGTTGCACCTCCTAAATCAATATCGCTTAGTGCAGAAATGCTAGTCAGGCTTGAGGGACAAAGTGATCTATTGTCAATTCCATTCGAAATGGTTTTAGTAAAGTAGGCTGCGCTTACTGAACTGCCCGCTCTATTATACCATTCAAGGGATAGATCGAAGGACTCTCCTTCAAAGGGCTCGAGCTCCGGATTACCTAAGGATATTGAAACTGAATCATCCTCAATATCAATAGATTGACCCACTTGATAGCTATCATCACCTTGGTGAGGGCGTGCAATTGTTTCTGCATATGATAAACGAAGTAACAAATCATCAGACAGATCCCACACGAGATTCAATGAAGGAAGAACATGATTGAAGTCATGGTCCGCAGTGTAATAAATCGGATCACCAAGGCCGTCTCTATAAGCACCAACTGTGCGGCTTGTGTCTACATAGCGTACACCTACGTTGCCTCGTATGGGCAGTGGCGATGCTAAGTTACTACCATCAAATCGCGCCATTAGATAAGTCGCAAAAATGTCCCGCTCAGAGTCACTGTAACGCTTAGTAAGAGATTCACCCTCAAAAGCAGGCAGCCCTCCAAATGTATCTCCAGTGACCGGATTACCATTTAAGAGCGTAGTTTCAAAACAATCAGGATCCGGAAAATACCAGTTATCCACTTGGCCATTCAATGATCCCATGAAATAACCTCCACCAGGCGAGGTATTCCCGTTGACACTTGACTCCATACATGCGGTATTGTCGATGCTGTCGTAGTCATATACTGACTTATCCAGCTTCCATTCAGGACGCATCTTGGTTTGCTCAAGCTCCCTGCGCTTTACGCCAGCTTGTAGGCTAGTCACAAATCCTTCAAATTCTCGTTTCACATCAATCTGAAAAGCAGTTTCCGATTGATCCGTATCGTATTCGTGTCCTGAAGCATATGTGCTGCTCCAGCTGTCACCATCATAGGTGGCTAAATTAGCGAGATCGCCATCAACCTCTTGAAAGACGAAATTATTAATATTGCCACTGCCTGTATTCACAAGAAACTTCATGCCATTAGCGGCATTAGCACTTAATATTCGACGAGACATAAATCCTACAGAGTCATAGGTGGCGGATGTGTCATGTATAGCACCACTAACGGTCCACTGGTCAGCTGTCCATTCAAAGTTTGCCGTAATACCCTCGACCTCTTGTTGCACGGGTATTTTCCTTTTTTGAGCTCTAACCTCGCCTCCGATAGCATAAAATTCTGAAACAGTCTCTCCAAATGCTCCACCATTTGTAGAAGTAGTGATGGCTTCAGTGCTTTTGAATTTACGAGTTCTTAGCATTTGCCAGTCATGGGTGTAGTCGTCAGAAACGTAAATACCATTCAGGCCTAGTTTCAATTCTTCGGTTGCTTGAAACTCTACTCCTAAAGTTGCAGAAATCCGTTCTCCAACGGTTTGACGTGATAAAAGACGAAGCTCTGACGGGGTATAAACGTCTGCGAGCCCATCACCGTCTGGATCTGACGTTGAATATGTATTAATCCGCGCAGTATCTCCTCTGAAATTGGTATCGGAAGACGAAACTGAGCCTACAATCCCCCATTTTCCATCATCAAAGACTTTGCCTCCACTAATCGTATATCCTGGATCAAAGTCTTTCACATTCGTTTCATAGGTCGACTTCATGCTTAACACAAGGAAGTCATCTTGCAGTTCTAATGCTTTTTTGGTGATCACATCGACCGTACCACTGATGCCACCTGCGTCCATATCTGCCGTGGGAGATTTAATTACGTTGACCGCTGAAATCACCTCAGAAGCAATTGTTCCGAATGAGAACCCCTTGTCAGCCTCAGGGGCAGCTAAAAGCTGACCATTAACGGTAGTGAGAGCATACTGTGGCGGTAAGCCGCGCAATGCAACAAGCCCAGATCTTCTTTCACCTTCATCGCCTGAGTAGTCCATTTGGACCCCAGTGATGCGTTGTAATGATTCAGAGAGGTTTAAGTCAGGAAACCTGCCCATAGAATCGGCTGATATTCCATCTACTATTGTGTCGTAATCACGCTTTGTCTGTAGCGCATTTTCTAAAGCCGCACGTGTTCCGACAACAACTACCTCCTCAACCAGGCCATTAGATTCACCCTGGGCAAAAGCACTGGAGTAAGCACAGGCCACAGCAATTGCTAGGATACTTTTCTGAACATTCATATTGTTTCCCCTAAATTTTTATTGTAATCGGCGGCAGATGCAGCCTAAAATGACACCGGTAACAATTTTTCATATAAAATGACACCGGTAACATTTAAACTATATAACAAATTTCGCCGAGTTACAATTTAGCTTTCTGAATTGATTTTTAAAACAACTGGTTTTTGTTGTAGGCATGCTAACTAGGGCGGGCGACGAGAGTACAATGCAGTATCGCAAAGTAATATCATCAATCTATCTTTTTCTTTGGTTAGTGTCATGCTCAATAGATGCGGGTCAAAACCCACGAAGCCCGTCAGTGACAGTTGATACCGGCCCTATTTTTGGCGTCAATAAGGGGAAATCTGTAATGTTCCTCGGCATTCCCTACGCAAGCCCTCCCGTAGGGGATTTGCGCTGGCGCCCACCTCAGATTATGCCGTCTTGGAAGGAACCCCTCGATGCGACTCAGCCTGGTGCTCACTGCCCACAAACTCGGCATCAAGATGCGTCCAGTGAAGACTGTCTGACCATTAATGTTTATAGACCAACCCTAAAATCCGAAGAGCCACTGCCTGTATTATTCTGGATACATGGCGGCGGATATAGGACTGGGACAGGCGCATACTATAGCTCTAGGAACATAAATAACCCTGCCGAGCTGGTTGATGCAAAATTATGGAACCGTCAGGGAGTCATTTTGGTCACTCTAAACTATCGCTTAGGCGCCCTGGGCTTCTTTGCTCATGATGCACTGGACGGTAGCCAAGGTGTTAATTATGGATTGTTGGATATTATTGCTGGCTTAAAATGGGTTGACCGGAATATTGATACATTCGGGGGCGATAAGAGTCGGCTGACTATAATGGGCTCATCGGCCGGCGGGAATGCCGTACAAACATTGATGGTCATGCCTCAAGCAGAGGGCCTTTTCAGTGCTGCCGTATCTCAAAGTGGCTATGGTACAACCGTTTTGCCGCGGACAAGGCATGTCGAGTCGCTCACCGGATCACCCAGTGCGGAGAAGATTTCAGAAGCAATTCTAGAGCGCGCAATTAAAGCATCGAGTGATCCGCTACTAGCAGAGGATCTGCGCGCACTGACGGCAAACCAGCTGGTCAATGCAAATGATGGGCTTCATTACCCTATTGTAGATGGCATTACCTTGCCGGAAGAGCCTGGCATCTTATTTCGGCAAGGCAAACAGCACTCAGTACCCTATATGAGTGGAGGCAGTACATATGATGGCAGCAGCTACAAAGCGGAACTGGGCCTCTCCCCTGGCACTTTAGTAGCAAGCACTGAACCCTATGCCGGTGCAGTGCGAGCGTTGTATGGAATTGAAACAGCAACATATGGGCCTGAAGTAAAGCAGCTCTTTGGTGACCTGCGCTATGTCTTGTCCTCTCGGTACACGACTCAACAAATGAATCGAGTCGCTCAGCCCGGCTACCTTTATATGCTGAGTTATATTCCCCCATCCGAACGCGATAATTGGCGGGGTGCACCGCATTCGTGGCAAAAACGCCCACTCTTCCGCGATGAAGGCATTCCGATCATTAATGACATGCGTCAGTACATCGTCAACCTTGTAAAAACCGGCAACCCTAATAGTATCGGCTTGCCAGATTGGCCTCCGGTGGCCACCGGAAAAATACCTTGGATGATGTTTGGCGATGAGCCGAAGGTCAAACTCGATATATCGCAAGAAAAACTCGATTTACTTCAGCGTGTCTATGAACATCGGATAACGCCCATGGTGCCGCAATGATCAGAGTCAGACGTCCTTACTTATTATGCATTGCAGTGTTAAGCCTTATTTTTTGTGGTGCTGCTTATGGCAAAGATAGAGTTCACTTTTTAATTCCTGGCGGCGCCGGAGGTGGCTGGGATATGACTGCGCGGGCGGTCGGCGAGTCGTTGTCCCGTTCGGGTATTATTGAAACGGCATCTTATGAGAACCTATCTGGCGGCGGTGGCAGTCGTGCGATTGCACACCTGATTGAGACTGCGCCGAGACAGACCAATACTCTGATGGTCAACTCATCATCGTTTATTCTTCGTTCACTGCTTAATAAATTCCCCTTTAGTCATCGTGACCTGACCCCAATAGCCAGTGTGATCGCTGACTATGGTGCCTTTGTTGTTCGTATCGATTCACCCTATGTCGTATGGCAGGATGTTATTGATGATTATGTTAAAGATTATCGTCGAGTCAATATTGCTGGCGGCTCATCACGAGGTAGCACGGATCATGTTGTTGCTGCCCTAGCCTTTTCTAAATCGAATCTCGATATTAGTCGTCTCAAATATATTCCCTACAATGCTGGTGGGCAGGCCATGATTGGCTTGCTCTCTGGAGAATCACAGCTACTTTCCACAGGCCTCAGCGAGGCAGTCGCGCTGGCCGAGCAAGGGGAAGTTCGTATTCTGGCGATCACGGCACCACAGAGATTATCGCTATTTCCAAACGTGCCAACTTTAAAAGAGCAGAATGTCGATGCAGTGTTTGCCAATTGGCGAGGGTTTTTTGCGCCACCTGGTGTTAGTCAAAAAAATGTAGAGGACTATGGGCAGTTAATCGAAGAATTACTCGAGCTCGAAAGATGGCAGCAACTGCGCGCTGATCGTGGTTGGTCTCACTTATATTTGGGCGGCAGTGACTTCGATGACTTTCTTAGGGAACAAGAGGTGGAGCTTTCCATGCTTCTCGATAAATTAGGATTACTCAATAAATGACAAATTTCTTCGATAACAAAGACCGCGTAGGCGCCTCTCTTATCTTGGCTTTCTCACTGTTCTATCTGCGAAGTTCATTGTCTATTCCAGTAGATTCATTCGATGATGAGATTGGGTTCACTTCAAAAACATTGCCAATTTTCTTGGGTTCATGTGCGTTTGCAATTTCATTACTGCTATTGTTTATTTCCTATTTGCAGTCTGAAGGGGAGGCTATTTCAGAGGGCGCACGTGACTATGATTGGAAACCAGTACTGGCTTTAATCCTACTGATGGCTGCTTATGTCGCACTATTCAGTTATCTGGGCTTTGTGTTGGCAAGTGCACTGTTCTTGCAGTCGGCATTCTTTCTCTTGGGAGAGCGTAGGCTTCTAGTCAGTATTTCAGTGTCACTGGGCCTGGTATTGTTCTTGTGGCTACTATTGACTCAAGTTTTTGGTTTATACCTTGATGGAGGCACTCTATATCGAGTGTTTGTGAGCTAGCATGATAGATGGGATTTTAATTGGATTACAAACAGCCTTTACCCCGATCAATTTGTTGATGGTTCTCGCCGGTTGTTTTGCCGGAACATTTATTGGCATGTTACCTGGACTGGGCCCTGTGTCTGCTATCGCGCTGATGATTCCAGTCACCTACGGATTTGATCCGGCCTCAGGTTTAATACTTATATCTGGTGTCTATTATGGCGCCGTCTTCGGCGGCTCTACCTCTGCCATTCTTATTAATGCTCCGGGTGTTTCGGGAGCGGTCGCAACGGCATTTGATGGATACCCCATGGCGCAGAGTGGTAATGCCGGCAAGGCGCTCGCTATAGCAGCCTATAGTTCGTTTGCTGGCGGCACTATCGGCGCCATACTCTTATTGCTATGCGTTCCTTTTCTCGCCAGTGTTAGCCTCAGTTTTCAATCGTCAGAATACTTTGCACTGATGGTCTTTGGCTGTACTGCAGTTGCAGCCTTCTCGGGGAAAGGTCAGGTATTGAAGGCCGTATTAATGACCTTGGTGGGCTTAATGCTTGCAACCGTGGGAGAAGACCCGTCGGGTGCTCAACGACTGACCTTTGGTAATCCCGAGTTATCTGATGGTATCAGTTTCCTCTTGTTGTCGATGGCCACATTTGCGCTTGCCGAGGCCCTGTCTATGATTTTAAAGGGGAGGTCTAAATCAAACTGCTATAAATCAAACGCCAATGAATCTAAGGAAATGGCTAAGGTTAGCTTTAAGTCTCTTAGGCTAAGTCGAGACGAGGTAAAAGAAATTGCAATGCCCGTTGGACGATCTTCTTTGTTGGGTTTTTTAGTTGGGGTGTTGCCGGGTGCCGGCGCGACAATTGCGTCATTTTTAGGGTATGGAATGGAGCGTAACCTCGCATCGGAAGAGAAAAAGAAACTGTTTGGCAAAGGTAGCCCTATTGGATTAGCCGCGCCTGAAACCGCAAACAATGCAGCATCGACCGGCTCATTTGTACCGCTTTTGACTTTAGGGATCCCTGGGTCTGCCACTACTGCAATCATGCTTGGTGCACTACTGTCTTATGGCGTCCAACCGGGACCGAGACTTTTTATTGATAATCCGGCGGTCTTTTGGTCGGTTATTGTTTCAATGTATCTTGGGAATATTGTGCTATTGATACTCAATCTGCCTTTGATTCCCTATATAGCGAAAATATTGCAAGTACCTCGTCAGTTTTTAACACCTATTATTTTATTCCTTTCGCTAATGGGTGTGTATTTGGTCTCCTTTAATCCCGCTGAGTTATCAATCATGTTGGTGATAGGCGTCATTGCATTAGCTTTTCGGATCTTGGATTATCCCCTTGCACCCATGCTTCTTGGTTTTATCCTTGGGGGTATGCTTGAAGATAATTTACGCAGAGCACTACTAATATGGGACGGTAGCTATGATTTTCTTTGGCAGCGCCCGATCACAGCCACCATAATGATGGTGACGGTGATAGTGCTACTAACCCCTGTCTTTAGTGCAATCTTCAAACGCGCATCAGCAACGCGGTAATCTAAGTCTAGGTATCTCACTATTTATCTAGCTACCTGATTCAATCTGGGTAGATAGGGCCCGGATAACACCACGAACTTCGGCAAGACCCTTGAGTCGACCAATACCCGAATAGCCGGGATTCACAGTTTTGCCTATATCATCCATCATCTGATGACCATGGTCAGGCCGGATAAAGATCTCGTTTTGAGAATTTTGGCCAAGCTCTTCGCGCTTATGCTCTTCAATTAGTAGCTCGCGGATTACGCTAACCATATCAATATCACTATCTAAATGATTGGCTTCATAAAAAGAGCGTTGCTCATTTTTATCACGGCTAACTCCACGCAAATGCGCGAAATTGATTCGGGATCCAAATCGACGCGCCATAGCAGGTAGATTATTATCTGGCCGACTTCCGTAGGTCCCAACGCAGAGCGTAATGCCATTGGCGGAGCTAGGTTGTCGGATGAATAATCTCTCCAGATCGTCCGCAGTACAGATGATCCTCGGCAGCCCAAACATATCTCTTGGTGGATCATCCGGATGAATCGCGAGTTTTACACCAAGCTTCTCGGCCTTGGGTAATACATGAGAGAGAAATCTATCGAGGTTGTCCCTCAGTTCTGCGTGACCAATATGGCGATATTGGGCCAGCGCGTTTTTGAAATCGTCAAGGCTATAGCTATCAGTCATTTTTCCGGGTAGTCCTGCGATAATATTGTGCGTTAACCGCTCAGACTCCTCTGGTGACATCTGTTGATAGGCCTCTCGAGCCTGACTGATTTCGGTCTCTGTGTAGTCAGCGTCAGCGTCAGCTCTCTGCAAAATATAGAGATCGAATGCTGCAAATTTTGTTTGATCGAAGCGCAGTGCATAGGCGCCTGTATTTAATTTATAAGCAAGGTCAGTGCGGGTCCAGTCAATGACCGGCATAAAGTTGTAACAGATAGTTTTGATGCCACATACAGCGAGATTTTCCATCGACTTTGACCAATTATCAATGTAGACCTGACATCCATCTCGCCCTAACTTAATATCTTCATGCACCGGAATACTTTCAACGACAGACCAAATTAGAGGGCTCTTTTTTTCATTTCCGGATTCAATTAAATGTTGATTTCTGCGTATATCATCTATTGTCCAGATCTCGCCGATTGGCATATGGTGCAGCGCGCTAACAATATCAGTTGCGCCTGTCTGCCTTATATCCGAAATAGTAACGGGGTCATTTGGGCCAAACCATCTCCATGACTCACGCATAGTACGAATCCTTGCTAGATTTGCTAGGTAGTTCAGTTTCATTTAATACGTCAGTTATTGCGATACTAATATCGTTATCTGACAGTGTTTCATAGGCATGAGTGACATCTGCCATAAAGCTTGAGGAGTCCATAAAACTGAATTTATCAGCACCAATAGCTTTTAAAAATTGTCCAATATTGGTGCTTCCATTTTGGTGTATCTTGACAAGTTCGGCGTGCAATGGATCGCTGAGTTCGTCATCTTCTAACGCTTTTTCAATATAAATAACCCAAGCGGCAATCATAAAACTCATTAACCTCGTGTCATTACACGTCTTCAAAGCATCATCAATAGTTGGAAACCAGCGAAGATTTATCTTTTGAGAACTATCAGTATTAACTTGCTGTGCAGAGTAAGGCAAGGCACTGTTTTGAAATCGTTGAATGACGTCGATAATATAATCGCTACCTTCAAAACCCTCGGGAATATCGGTTACGGGCAAGATAGTTTCGCGTAGCACCCTGACTACAAATTCAAGAATAGGTGGATGCTCCAGAGCGTTATGAATATTCTTGTGACCAGTTAAATGGGCCAATACAGCTATGATGGAATGTGAAGCATTAAGAAATCGGAGCTTCATTTGTTGATACTTAATGATATCGACAGTAAATATCACGCCCACTTCATCCAAGGGGGGCTTGGGACCGGCAAATTTGTCTTCAATTATCCACTGGCTAAAGGGTTCTGCAGACACCGGCCATGCGTCCTTTACATTAAGCGTTGAGTCAACCAGGACCTTCAAGGCGTCATCAGTAGCCGGAGTAACTCTATCCACCATTGAAGAAGCAAAGCTTACATTTCTATCAGTCCAATCCAAAAGATGTGGAGCCTGTATTTTCAAAAGCGCATACACACCAGCACGCAGCTTCTGCCCACCCGCCTCGATATTGTCACAGCAGATAATGCTTAGAGGGCCGGCATCACTGCCACTGCGTAATATGATACCCGCAGCCAAATAGCCATAAATCGTCTTAGGTTTTCTCAAACTAGCTTCGTCTGCGGACATATCTGTGTGACTATAATCGATGTTCCCAGAAGATAAGTAATATCCTTTCTCAGTGATCGTGGTGGTCACTAATTTTGTACTTCTCTCAGCGACAAGCTTTACTACAGCACCTGGATCTTGTGGTGCTACTAGGATATCTAGAATTGACCCTATGATTCTAAAGCTTACTTCCTCACCTAGCGTAACTTCCGTGTAGAGAAAATCCTGTGGTTTAAGTGCATCCCTTGTGTTGGTGGAGCGCATTGAAATGCCAATGATGCCCCACTCATCAGAACCTCGGCGGTGTAGTTTGTCCATATAAACAGCCTGATGGCAGCGATGAAAATTGCCTACGCCAAAATGAACGACACTGGGTCGAATAGTGTTTCTGTCATACAGCACGCCATCTATAGATGGGCTGTGATATTCAGGATCATCCAACAGTTGTTTAAGATTTTTTGCAGTGAGTTGTTGCATGAGTATTTATCTCAATAGCGACTAATTGAACAAACTAGGTAAAAATAATGTCGTACTTGGTAGGTAAGTTACCAGCGCTAGAACGGCAATAAATACAAGATAGAAAGGCCAGATAGAACGCAGAGTATCCTCAATACGAATGCCCCCCACCGCGCAGGTTACAAAGAGGACGGTACCCACTGGTGGAGTGACCAAGCCTAGACCTAGGTTAAGAATAAGCATGATGCCAAATTGAACGGGATCCATTCCAATCCCCACCATAACAGGAAGAAAAATAGGCGTGGTAATCACTATAAGAGGGGACATATCCATAAAGGTGCCCAACATCAGAAGTATTAAATTAACGATCAGTAAAATAATGAGTGGGTTTTCTGAAATTGTCAGTAGTGCTGTAGCTAGCTGAACCGGCACTTCCATCACAGCTAGCAACCATCCAAAAGACCCCGCGGCGCCGATAATTAAAAGTATCATAGCCGTTGTTTTGACCGCATTAATACTTGCAGTAACGAAGCCCTTCCAATTGAGAGAGCGGTAAACAAAGACTGCCACAATTACTGTATAGATAACCGCGATAGCTGAAGATTCGGTAGCAGTGAAAACGCCGGATAAAATCCCGCCTAGAATAATAAATACCGTAAATAGCCCAGGTAAGGCGCCAATAAAATGCCGGAGTACCTGGCTCCAACCGGGGAATGTACCGCTGTGATAACCTCTTTTCACTGCAACTAGGTAAGTGACTAACATTAGCCCTAGACCCAAGAGGATCCCCGGCACTATACCCGCTAAAAATAGTGAACCTATTGATAGGCCACCGCCGGCTGAAATAGCGTAGATAATCATATTGTGGGACGGCGGAATCAAAAGGCCCGTCGTGGCTGCTGTAGCGGTTACATTAACCGCGTAATCTGCGTCATACCCCTGTTTTTTCATCATAGGTATTAATGTTGAGCCCATAGCCGAAGCACTGGCCACCGCAGAACCAGATATAGCGCCAAACATCATGCTAGAGCTGACGTTAACTAGGCCCAACCCGCCTCTAACCCTCGCTAAAAGTGAGTGCGCAAATTTAACCAGACGCTCAGCAATCCCGGATTGATTCATAAGCTCGCCAGCATAGATAAAGAACGGAATCGCCATCAGAGCAAATACATTCATTCCTGCGGCCATCCGTTGAAAGGCAACCACTAAGGGAATATCGAGATATACCATAGTGGCTAAGGACGCTAAGCCGAGAGAAAAAGCAACCGGAACACCAATCATAAGAAGGATTATCAGAGCCCCAAAGAGTATTAGTAGATCCATAGCTTATCTCTTAACGGCTTCAGTATTTTTCGGTGGATTAATAGAATTCTCAGAAGTAATAGCAAGGATCAGTCTTTCCAACGCAAAAATACTGATGAATAACCCAGCGGCCGCAAACGGCCAATATGCAAAGGACCGAGAAATATTCAACGCTGGCATAATATGCTCTACAGTGAATAAAGCGAGGCGACTGCCATTGACCAACATCGCAATGCCAAAAATTATAACCAGTGAATTATTGATTACTTCTAGCCGGGTCCTTATATGAGTTGGGACAGCGTCCAAAACAACTTTTAAACCTAGATGGAAGTTTTCATAAACCCCCACCGCCGCTGCAAGCATGATGTAATACAGCATCAACAGTAACGCAGCAGATTCTGACCAAGCAGGACTGGCATTAAGTACATAACGCGCAAATACCTGCCAGCCAATAATGAAAGTCATTAACACCAGCCCAGCGGTTGAAATAACAACAGCTATGCGGGCAAGCTGTTGGGTGAGCTGGGCGAATATTGCTTTCATAATACCGGAGTATCCTGGGTTGCCTGAATCCGCTTTAGCAAGCCATGCATTTTTTCTGTAGTAACAAACTTTTTGTAAACAGGTGCCATCGCATCAGTAAAAAGTGATAGATCTGGATTTTCAATGACCTTTACCCCAGCGCTTAGTACTTTTGCTTGTGATAAAGCAACGCGCTTATCCCACTCCTCACGCATATAGGGAACAGACGCTTTTGCTGCTCGGCGAATAAAATTTTTCTGCTGTAACGATAATTTCTGCCAGCGATGCTTAGACATCACCAACACCTCAGGCATCATAGTGTGCCTTGTTAATGTGTAATGTGCCGCCGCCTCGTAATGTCCGGTAGATTCGTAAGAGGGCCAATTATTTTCACTGCCATCAATCGTGCCTAACAAGAGAGACTCGTAGACCTGCCCAAACCCCATCGGCGTTGGATTTGCCCCAAGCGCTTCGACCATAGCCACGGACAGCGCGGAATTTTGAACGCGAATTTTTAATCCTTCTAAGTCTGCGGGGCTCCGAATTGCACGTCGATTGTTATAAAAGCTACGTGCTCCCGAATCGTAGTAAGCTAAGCCGATAAGGCCATAGGGCTCAAGAGAGGCTAAAATTTCTTCACCAATCGGTCCATCCACTACTGCACGCATATGGGAGGTCGATCGGAATAAGAAGGGTAATCCCAGCAAGCTGGTTTCTGTGGCGACGGAATTGAGTGGTGCCATGTTGATGCGGTTTAAATCAATGCCTCCAAAGATAGTTATTTCTAGGGTGTCTTTCTCCTCTCCCAATTGACCACCCGAGTAGAGCTTAATCGCTAGATCACCATCTGACCATTCCTCGAGGAGTGTTCCCATATACTTAAGTGCCAATGCGGTCGGGTAGTCACTAGGATGGGTCTCCGCTGCCCTGAGGACTAAAGTATCGGTTCCAAGAGCAGTTTCACAGGCACCCAACATGCAAAGAAATGCAAGAAATTGTCGGACAACTATTTTGAAATACCTGACCATTAATCTACGATTCTCTAAGTTTACTGAGCCACAGAGCTGGGACTGAAGCAAAAAACGATGATACCGGTGTCATAACTGTCTGTCAACCATGCCAGATATATCCCTTAAGCCAATATTTCTCAAAACTTAAACTTTAAACCAAGCCTGCCCCGCACCTGCTCGCCAAAGCGTTTTACATGCATTAAAGTCAAGTGTGTGTTTGCTCTGAAACCACTCTCTTCAAGTTAATGCACGAGAACAGAATAACCCTCATTTATCGCGTATCAGCGTAATTTAACGCTGATATTATTAAATGCTACTTATGATTTGCAGTAATCGCAACCGTTTGTAACTTTCTTTATAAAACCCCCTGTTTTAGGGGTGGTTTGTAACAAGCTTGTAACTCCCAACTCTATATAAATCAATAGGTTATACCTACTCGACTACTCCCACTCAATAGTAGCTGGCGGCTTACTGGATACATCGTAAGTCACCCGAGAAACCTCGGTAATTTCATTGATAATACGGTTGGATACCTTCTCTAACAGCTCATAGGGAAGGTGCGCCCAACGTGCAGTCATAAAGTCGATAGTCTCTACAGCACGCAGTGCAATAACCCATTCATAGCGGCGCGCATCGCCCACTACACCCACAGATTTAATCGGTAGGAATACAGCAAAGGCCTGACTGGTTTTATGGTACCAGCCAGAATTGTGCAGCTCTTCGATAAAGATGGCGTCGGCTTCACGAAGAATATCAGCATATTCTTTTTTCACTTCCCCAAGGATTCGCACACCCAGACCAGGACCGGGGAACGGATGGCGGTAGACCATATCGCAGGGCAGACCCAGCTCTACACCGATTTTGCGCACTTCGTCTTTAAACAGTTCCCGCAGTGGCTCAACCAGATCCAGGGCCATATCATCGGGCAGGCCGCCTACATTGTGATGGGACTTAATGACATGGGCCTTGCCGGTTTTAGAGGCAGCAGACTCAATTACATCCGGGTAGATCGTGCCCTGCGCAAGGAATTTTACATTGTCGATTTTATGGGACTCTTCATCGAAGACTTCGATAAAGGTATTGCCGATCACTTTGCGCTTGGCCTCTGGGTCGCTAACACCCACCAGGCCGCCGAGAAATTTATCCTGGGCATTGGCGCGAATAACTTTAACACCCATATTTTTGGCGAACATCTCCATTACCATATCGCCTTCATTTTTGCGCAGCAGGCCATTGTCCACAAACACACAGGTCAGCTGGTCGCCAATAGCTTTGTGCAACAGTGCTGCAACCACGGAGGAATCAACACCCCCGGAGAGGCCCAACAGCACATGGCTATCGCCAACCTGCTCCTGAACACGGGCAATCTGATCTTCAATAATAGCGGCTGCATTCCACAGGGCATCACAGCCACAGATTTGCAGGGCGAAATGTTCAAACATACGCTGCCCCTGAAGGGTGTGAGTCACCTCAGGGTGGAACTGAATGCCGTAGAATTTTTTGTCTTCATTGACCATGCCGGCAATTGGGCAGGATGGGGTTGAGGCCATCAGGCTAAAGCCCTCGGGCATGGCCACTACCTTGTCACCATGGCTCATCCACACATCCAGCAGTGACTCACCATTGTGCCCTACATGGTCTTTAATATCCTGCAGCAGAGCGGATTCGCTCTCTACCTGCACCTGGGCGTATCCAAACTCGCGCACATCTGAGGTATCAACCTTGCCTCCCAACTGGCTAGCCATGGTCTGCATGCCGTAGCAAATACCCAACACCGGCAGGCCCATGGTGAATACGCAGTCTGGCGCGCTGGGTGCATCTGCCCCACCGGTAACCGACTCCGGACCACCGGAGAGAATAATGCCCATAGGATCAAACTCGCGAATTTCTTCTTCAGTTATATCCCAGGCACGAATTTCAGAGAAGACGCCAATCTCGCGCACACGGCGGGCGATTAACTGGGTGTACTGAGACCCGAAGTCGAGAATAAGAATTTTTTGCGAATGTAGATCTGACATTGATTAACCCTAAAAAAACAAAGGCTGCGATATTGTTTGAACGCAGCCTTTTTTAAAACACAGTGACAGCATCAATAGCTTATCGACCACCAGCCGGATAATTAGGCGCTTCCTTGGTAATCTGTACGTCGTGCACATGGCTCTCGCTGGTACCAGCTGAGGTCACTCGCACAAACTCAGGTCCGGTTCGCATTTCATCCATGGTGCTACAGCCTGTGTAACCCATAGCTGAACGCAGACCACCCATCATCTGGTGAATAATGGCAGAGACTGGGCCTTTGTAAGGTACTCGACCCTCAATACCCTCAGGCACCAGTTTCTCAGCACCTGCATTAATGTCCTGGAAGTAGCGATCGCTGGAGCCCTGGCTGCGGGACATAGCGGCCAGTGAACCCATACCGCGATAGGATTTGTAAGAGCGACCCTGATAGATCTCAATCTCACCCGGCGCCTCTTCAGTACCGGCCAACATGGAGCCCATCATTACCGCACTGGCACCGGCCACCACGGCCTTGGCCATATCGCCTGAGTAGCGAATACCACCATCGGCAATCACCGGAACGCCTGTGCCTTTGAGAGCGGCGACAGCCTCAGCAATCGCAGTAATCTGCGGTACACCAATACCGGTCACAATTCTTGTAGTACAAATAGAGCCTGGGCCAATACCTACTTTTACGCCATCGGCACCGGCATCCGCCAGCGCTTTTGCACCAGCACCGGTAGCAACATTGCCGCCAATCACCTGAACGTCAGGATACCTGTCTTTAATCCACTTGACCCGGTCCAGCACATTCTTGGAATGGCCATGAGCCGTATCCACCACCAGCACATCAACCCCGGCCTTGACCAGCGCTTCAACGCGCTCATCTGTACCCTCACCTACGCCAACGGAAGCGCCAACACGCAGTCGACCCTGATCGTCTTTACAGGCATTGGGATGTTGTTCGGCTTTATCAATATCGGTAACCGTAATCAGGCCTCTAAGCTCAAATGCATCATTGACCACCAATACTTTTTCAATTCTATGCTCGTGCAGCAAAGCGCGCACTGCATCTGGGTCTGCACCCTCTTTTACTGTGACCAGATCTTTTTTCGGTGTCATTACCGAGGTCACCAGTGCATCCATATCAGTGGCAAAACGCACATCACGACGGGTCACGATGCCAACAAGATTGCCATCTTCAAGAACAGGCAAGCCAGAGATATTGTTAGCCACGGTCAGGTCATGCAGATCTTGCAGAGTTGCCGTCGACTGGATGGTGTGCGGATCTTTGACCACACCAGACTCATATTTCTTGACCGCATGAACTTCTTTGGCCTGCTGCGCGATGGTCATGCTCTTGTGGATAATACCTACACCACCTTCGGCGGCAATAGCGATCGCCAGACGGGCTTCAGTGACCGTATCCATAGCCGCAGAAACCAGAGGAATATTCATGGTTATATCGCGGGTTAGCTGGGAGTTAGTAGATACATCTTTCGCCGTGACGTCAGAGTACCCTGGCACCAACAGTACATCGTCGAAGGTTAGAGCTTCATGGGAAATGCGTAACATAAGGAACGCTTACCTCGGTGAGGTTTTAAAAAGTAAGCGCTGCATTATAAATCAGCGCCCATAATAAGGTAAACAACTATTTACCGGCTTTTATACGGCAAAACAGTAACTTAAGCCTGCTCTCTGATGATGCTAGTTGGAGTATGGTATAGATACAGAGTGACGGCTAAGACAAAGCTAATCGCCTCGGCAACTGAAATAGCGGCGACAAAACGGTAATCCGATAACAGAATATAGAACAGAATCAGTAATCCCGCTGGCATAATCAAACTGCGGCAGCTGGCCACCAGAGCCGATTGAAATGGCAGATGCACCGCAGTGAGGTAACCGGATATCAACATGGTAAAGCCGGCAAAAATAAACACAGGCCAAATATAGGCGACAAACTCTAATGCCAGTGCCAGGGTTTCTCTATCTCGCTCCACATCGATAAACAGACCAATCAGTGACTCACTGCCCGCGACCAATAGACTGATAATAGCCGCACTGACCCCCACAATCATAATAGCCGCGGTACGCAAAAATGCCCTGATTCTCTGGGGGTTCCGTGCCCCAAAATTTTGCGAAATTATCACCTGGATAGAGTCTGAAATAGCAAAGTACGCCATAAATCCAATAAACAGCAGATAGTTGACCAATGTAATGGCTGCCACCCCCGTGACCCCAGCTCGCTGAATAAGCATCCAATTAAAAATAAAGGCAATCAGCGCACCGGATACCTCATTAATAAATTCAGAGATACCGTTGTAGGCCGCCTGAAAGACCTCACGCCAATTTTTTTGCCGCAAGCCAAAGGAAATTTTCCGTTGTGGGTGAACAAAGTAAAACAGCATCACCGCAAGGGAAATTACCTCTGAGAGGCCCGTTGCCAGCGCTGCGCCAGTGAGCCCCCAGCCATAGACGGCAATAAACAGATAATCCAGGGTTATATTCACCACGGCACCTATAGCAAGGGCCGTAGCTGCTAAATTGGGGAAGCCATCAAGGCGAATAAAAAAATAGATCTGGATTACAATAAACTGGAAAAACAGAAAAGGGAAAATAATCCGATAATATTCACTCATCACTGGAAAAAGCGTCTTATCGGCCCCCAGACTAGCAAAGATCTCTGCCTCAAACATAAGCCCCAAGCTAATCACTATCAGCCCATAAACAACCATAAACATCAGTGTTTTGCTAAAAATTGCTGATGCTGCAGGGGTATTTTTCTCACCCAGATACTTGCCGCCACGCACAGAGCCGCCAATCGATATCATCATGCTGACACCGAATAAAAGGGTTGTAATGGGAATAATCAGGTTGACTGCTGCAAGGGCAGTCACTCCCTCATAGTTGCCGATAAACATACCATCCACCAAGGAAGCGGATGTCATGGCAATCAGCCCCAGCAAAGAAGGCATCATATATCTTATAAAGGTTGGAACTATGGGGCCTTCAAGGGCATCATTATCCAGTGGAAGATCAGTATTCATTGCGATATTTTAGCCTAGTTTACTTATTTAAATGCTATTAACGGTACTGGTACTATGCAACAGCAACTCTGGATTAGAAACTTGATTAATAGGCAGCATTTAGCAAAATAATGCTTTAGCAAGCCTCACGGAATGTCGAATGGCATGTTTGATAATAAAGAGTATTATTAGACTTAAAATAATCTAGCTCTTAATAAACCCGCAATCCATCGAGGAGATTTCTTTTGCCTACCGAAACTAGTTTACTAGTGCTACTTCCTGCACTGGTCACCGTGGTTACTGCGATATTGAGTCGCCGACCTATCGAATCCCTACTGGCCGGTGTGTTTGTTGGACTGTTAATGCTGGAACCCGCCGCTGCCCTGAGTAACTTCTCCTCCATATTGCTGGATGTAATGATGGATGAAACCATCGCCTGGATCATTATTGTCTGTGGGCTGATGGGCAGCCTGATTACCTTGCTAATGCGAGTAGGAGCTGCCAATGCCTTTAGTCGGGCGCTGTCCTCAAAGGCTAAAAGTTCCAGGACTGCCCTGCTTTACACCTGGCTATTGGGCCTGGTTGTGTTTATCGATGATTATCTCAACGCCCTTGCGGTTGGCTCGTCCATGCGCAAGGTCACAGATAAATTTAAAGTGTCGCGGGAAATGCTTGCCTATGTAGTGGATTCCACTGCAGCGCCCATCTGTGTGCTGGTACCAGTTTCTACCTGGGCCGTGTTCTACGCCGGCCTATTTATGGACGCTGGCTATGCAGAATCAGGACAGGGCATGGCCCTTTATATCAGCGCTATTCCCTATATGGTTTACCCCATAGCAGCCATGCTTTTAGTACCATTAGTGGCAGTGGGGATTGTGCCCGCACTGGGAATGATGAAGTCTGCACAGCAGAGAGCAGCTGAGGGTACTGCGCCACTACCCATCGATGAGGGCGAAGAAGAGAGCCTGGTCGATACAGAGGATAGGGTTCGAATCTACCACTTTGTGTTACCCATTGTGGCCCTGCTGGGTTTTAGTATCTGGTACGACCTGGATGTACAGATAGGCGTAATTATGTCGGTTGCCGTCACTATTATTTTGTTTGGCACACAGCGACTTATGGCCTGGACGCAAATGTTTGATGCGGTTATTGATGGTATCAAGATCATGTTACCTGCATTAACTATGGTGGTGATGGCCTTTGTCTTTAAGGAGGTCAATGACATGTTGGGATTGGCGACCTATGTAATCGAAAATGTAGCCCCATTAATGACACCTCTTATGTTTCCCGCCCTGACCTTTCTCACCATGGCGCTTATTTCGTTTGCCACAGGTTCCAGCTGGGGCGTTTTCGCCATTGCTATCCCCATCATCTTGCCTCTGGCAGAAACTGTGGGTGTCAGCATTCCACTGGCGATCGGCGCCCTGGTATCCGCCAGCGCTTTCGGAAGTCATGCCTGTTTTTATTCTGACGCTACCGTATTGGCGGCCCAGGGCAGTGGCTGTGATGTGATGGACCATGCGCTAACTCAAATACCCTACGCTCTGATTGCCGCTGCGATATCCTGTGTTGGGCTAACCTTATTAGCAGCCCTGTAGCCAGCCTTCTTCCTTGGCAATCTGACTGGCTTCCAGCTGAGCCTGCTCCTGAGCCACTACATAGTCAAAAATACAGTGACTTAAGGCTGCGCAGTTCTCTACAATAAGCCGATGCAAAGTACCCCTTCAGATAGACAGATCCTAAGCGTCAGTCAACTTAACCGCAACGTGCGCCACCTGATTGAAACTCAGCTGCCCTTGCTCTGGGTCGAGGGCGAGATTTCCAACTTTGCTCGCCCCGCGTCTGGCCACTGGTATCTGACTCTAAAAGATGATCAGGCCCAGGTGCGCTGCGCCATGTTTCGCAATGCCAACCAGAGAGTCGCTTTCCAGCCAGCCAATGGTACTCAGGTGCTGGTGCGCTGCCGCGCTGGCCTCTACGAGGGTCGCGGTGAATATCAGCTGATTGTGGAGCATATGGAAGAAGCTGGTTTTGGTGCTCTGCAGCGCAAGTTTGAGCAACTAAAGCAACAGCTGAGCGATGAAGGGTTATTTGATAACCAGCACAAGCTGCCTATGCCCGACACTGTAGGGCATATTGGTGTTATCACTTCAGCCACAGGCGCGGCAGTCAAAGATATTCTGTCAGTGCTAAACCGTCGTTTTCCAGCCATTAAAGTGAGCATTTTCCCCACTGCAGTGCAGGGTGAGGCCGCCGCTGGGCAAATAGTCGATGCCATAGCCTCCGCCAACCAGCATGGTCAGTGCGATGCTTTGATTGTTGGCCGCGGTGGCGGTTCGCTGGAGGATCTGTGGCCCTTTAATGAAGAGGCCGTAGCCCGAGCTATTTTTGCCAGTGAAATTCCAGTGGTCAGTGCGGTGGGCCATGAGGTGGACTTTACTATTGCCGACTTTGTGGCGGATTTGCGCGCCCCAACTCCATCAGCAGCGGCAGAGCTGCTAAGTCCAGATGCCGAGGATATGCTGGCGCAATTTAGCGGCTTTGAAGTAATGCTTGAGGAAGCGCTGGTGCGCAAGATCAGGCAGCTGGAACAGCGCACTGACTATTTGCAAAAACGCCTGCAGCATCCCGGCAGAAAGCTTCAGGAGCAATCGCAGCATCTGGACCACCTACATATCAGACTTAAGCGTGCCATCAAGGCTCAGCTGCAACAGCAGCGTTCCAGTATGCAGAGTATGCAAACCAGACTGCTGACCGAGAGCCCTGGTCAGGGCATTATCCAGCGTCAGCAACAGGTCAATCAGGCAGTCAAACAGATAACCCGCGCCGTCAGCCAGCAACTTGAGAAAAAGCACACCAAAACTGCTCAGGCAATGCATCTATTGGATACGGTTAGCCCATTGAAAACGCTGGGGCGGGGTTACAGTATTATTCGTGACAACAATAATACGGTGGTCAAGACGGTGAAGGGCGTGAGTGCCGGTGATGAGCTTAAAAGTCAGTTAGCCGATGGCGAGATACTTTTCTCGGTAACCGAGACTACGAATACAGTGCTATAGATTGGCAGCGTTCTGTCATCCTTCGCTACGCTCAGGATAACCAGCGGGAAGGCCCGGGACAAATTAGAGTACAACCTGCTAGTCTCCCAAAGCCTGCCGCAAGTCCGCAATAATATCCTCCACCGCCTCAAGTCCCGCAGAAATGCGCACCAATCCCTCAGTAATACCATGCTCGCCCCGCTCTTCCAGAGTATAGGTCGAGTGCGTCATGCTGGCCGGGTGCTGAATCAATGTCTCTGCATCCCCCAGACTCACCGCCAACTTGGCCAGCTTAAGTTTATTTAGCATGCTCACGGCAGCTTGATAACCACCCTTTAGTTCCATAGCAATCATGCCGCCAAAGTCATCCATCTGCAGGCTGGCGATCTGATGCCAGGGGTCATTTTTTAGCCCGGGGAAAAATACCTGGTCCACAGCCGGATGCTGATCCAGCATCTCGGCAATGGCCTGAGCATTTTTGCAGTGACGTTCCATACGCAGCTGCAATGTTTTAATGCCGCGCAAAATCAGAAATACCGTCATTGGCGAAATCACAGCACCCGTCATATCTTTTAGGCCAAACACTCGAATCTGATGAATGGTCTCAGCATCAGCCACCACCGCACCAGCAATTAAATCGCCATGACCACCCAGATATTTGGTGGCTGAATGGACCACAATATCAGCACCCATAGTCAGCGGGCGCTGCAGTGCCGGGGTGCAATAGGTGTTATCCACCATCACTTTTATATCTGAGTTATAGGACTTAGCCAGCCCACTAACTGCGGCTATATCAATCACCCGCATATTGGGGTTAACCGGGGTTTCAAAATACATCACCCTGGTCTTGTCGCTGAGATTGGCTTTTATATCATCATGGTCAGTAAAGTCGGCAAAACAGATATCCACACCAAACTTTTTAAGCCCGTGCTCCATAAACGAGAAGGTGCAGCCATAGAGTGTTTTATCCACAAGCACCTGATCCCCAGGTGCCAGCAAGGTCCACAATGTGGCGGTAATGGCGCCCATACCCGAAGCCGTTGCCAGAGCCGCCTCGCCCTCCTCCAGATCTGCCAACCTGGTTTCCAGAATCTCCTGAGTGGGGTTGGAAACGCGGCTGTAGAAATGCCCCGGCTCCTCGCCCGAAAAACGCCCGGCGCCCTGAGCCACATCATCAAAAGCAAAGGTTGAAGTCATATAGATTGGCGGATTGAGCGAACCCTGATGATCTGCGCTGTTATAACCAGCATGGACAGACCGGGTGGCAAACGAGAGTTTATTTTTATTATCGGCAGACATGGGTGAGCTCATCAAAAAGGTCAACTATTGCAGCAAGATTAACCCTATTAATTGGGTTAAATCTCCTTTTTAAGTTTGCTGAAATAGCAATAAATGGCTATATTCACCATTATATTTATTAATTGAGGTGAATAATGCCAATTCCGAAGCTTGACCGCATGGATCGACGCATACTTGAACAGATTCAGGCCGATGGCAGTATCAGTAATCTTGAGTTGGCTGAGCGTGTAGGTCTCTCTCCCTCTCCCTGCGCCCGCCGGGTTAAGTTACTTCAGGACAGTGGCATTATTAGCCGGCAGATTACCCTGCTGGACCAAAAGAAGCTGGGGCTACCCATCAGTATTTATATTTCCGTAAGCCTGGATCATCAGAGCCCTGATCGGCTGGCCAACTTTGACAGCAACGTCAGCAGCTGGGCCGAGGTAGTGGAGTGCTCATTGATTACCGGCAGCGATACAGATTACCTGCTAAAGGTGGTGATGCCAGATATGGACTATTACCAGAGATTCTTGCTGGATAAGCTCAATCAGATTGAGGGGGTTAGCAGCATTAGAACCAGCTTTGTATTAAGGCAGGTGGTGCAGAGAACGGAGATGCCGTTGGATCATATTTAGAGATTATTCGTACTGACTCAGGGTGACAATCCAGAGTGGTCTGGATTGTCACTTTTTGCGGTTGCCTGGGTCGTTGCGCTTGCTGTATTTCACAATCTTCTTGCGCTTGGCTACCGGCTTATCCTTTGCCGTTAATGCCTTGGTTTTATAGGGGTTATCACCAGTGCGATACTCCACCTTAACGGGCGTACCATGTAAACCCAGCTCGCGACGGAAAATCTTTTCCAGGTATCTGGTGTACTGAGCAGGTACAGAATCCGTCTGATTACCATGAATAATAATCACCGGCGGATTGCGCCCACCTGCATGGGCAAAGCGCAATTTAATACGGCGACCATGCACCATTGGCGGCTGGTGTTCTTCAACCGCACCTTCCAATACCTTAGTTAAACGCGATGCGCTTAGGGTATCAGTAGCCGCAGAATAAGCTGCTCCGACAGAGTCGTAGAGGTTACCCACACCAGTGCCATGCAGTGCTGAGATAAAATGCACATCGGCAAATTCGGCAAAACGCAGGCGGCGTTTAATATCGGCTTTAATTTTTTCCCGCTTCTCTGGATCGAGGCCATCCCATTTATTGACGCCCACCACCAGGCCGCGGCCCGCGTCAATAACTGAACCCATCAGATGCAGATCCTGCTCAACCAGACCCTCCTGGGCATCCACCAGGAGTATCACTACATTGGCGTCATCAATGGCTTGTAATGTTTTAACAATGGAGAACTTCTCCACCGCTAATTTAATATTTTTGCGTTTGCGAATACCGGCAGTATCGATCAGCGTGTATTCCTGACCATGACGCTCATAGTCTATATAGACACTGTCTCTGGTGGTGCCAGCTTCATCATAGACCACCACCCGGTCTTCCCCCAGCAAGCGATTAACCAATGTCGACTTACCCACATTGGGGCGGCCGACCACACCGATTTTAATGCTGTTTAAACCGCTGTTATCTGGCTCCACATATTCCGGGAAGGGTTCCAACAACTCTTCCATCATAGAGCGCACACCACGGCCATGGGTGGCTGTGGTGGGGAACATCCCAGAGAAACCCAGCTGGTAGAAATCGGCCAGCGCCTCTGCCGGATCAAGCCCATCGATTTTATTGGCGACCAGATAGACTTTGCGATTTTTCTGGCGCAGCTTCTCGGCAATCATATAGTCCGCCGCAATAATCCCCGAGCGGCAGTCGACGATAAACAGCACAATATCGGCTTCATCCATGGCCAGCAGGGACTGCTCGGCCATGCCCAGATCAATACCCTCTTCCTCACCGCTGATACCGCCAGTATCAATCACCATAAAGCGGCGATTGTACATTTCCCCATCGCCATACTTGCGATCACGAGTTAATCCAGAATAGTTGGCCACCAGCGCGTCTCGACTGCGAGTGAGTCGATTAAACAGTGTGGACTTGCCAACATTGGGACGCCCCACCAGGGCAATAACAGGAATCATAGAATAAAAAATGCCGCAGGTTTCAAGTGCGGCATTCTACTGTAGTTTGCTCAGCTTAACATTAAGTGATTTTATCCAATACGCGCCTCACAGAGGCAAACATGCTGTGGATATCATCCTCTTTGGAATTGAGAAATGGGGAAAATTGCAGGATATCCATGCCATTGCGAATTACCAGATCTTCATCCCAAAAACAGTGCTTGTGAGTATCGAGACCACGGGCGCCAGGGGCACTTTTTCTGGGCACTAATTCAATGGCGCCCATAAGACCCAGGTTGCGCACATCAATAACCATAGGGTGATCGTCAAACTGATGAATGGCCTCGGCAAACATGGTTTCCAGTTGGCGAGACTGCTCAAAGCTGCCCTCTTGCTGATACACATCCAGCGTCGCCAATCCCGCGGCCGCAGCAACCGGATGACCGGAATAGGTGTAGCCATGGAACAGTTCAATACTCTGCTCCGGGCCCTGCATAAAGGCTTGATAAATAGCCTCTGTAGCCAGCACGGCACCCATGGGAATAACCCCATTGGTGAGACCTTTGGCGGTAGTGATCAGGTCCGGCATTACGCCAAAACGCTGGGCGGCAAAGGGTGCACCCACACGGCCAAAGGCGGTGATTACCTCATCAAAAATTAGCAGAATGCCATGTTTGGTGCAGATTTCTCGCAGGCGCTCAAGATAGCCCACAGGGGGTGGCAATATGCCGGTGGATCCGGCCACTGGCTCCACAATCACTGCAGCAATGGTGCTGGCATCATGGAGTGCCACCAGGGTTTCCAACTCCTCTACTAAATGACCGCCCCACTCCGGCTGGCCCTTGCTAAAGGCCGCGTGTTCCAGATTATGGGTATGGGGCAGATGGTCCACACCATTAATAAGATTGGCACTAAACATTTTGCGGTTGGGGCCAATGCCCCCCACAGAAATACCACCAAAGTTAACCCCGTGATAGCCGCGCTGACGGCCGATTAATCTGGTGCGGCTGGCATCGCCACGGGCGCGGTGATAGCCAAGGGCAATCTTTAAGGCAGTATCGACAGACTCGGAACCCGAGTTGGTAAAGAAAGCATGGTTGAGGCCCTCTGGCGCCATAGCGGTAAGCTTGTCTGCCAGCTCAAAGGCCTTGTTATGGCCCAGCTGAAAACCCATGCACAGGTCCATCTCGCCCACTTGCTTCTGCACGGCTTCAACAATTTTAGGGTGGCAGTGGCCAATGCCCGAGGTCCACAACCCGGAGAAACCATCATAGATTTTGCGCCCGTCGTTGCTGATGTAATGGTGCCCCTGGGCCGAGGCAATCAGGCGCGGAGATTGCTTGAAGTCCCGGTTAGCCGTAAAAGGCATCCAGTGGGCGTCCATGGCTTGGGCGGATGGTTGGTTTGTCATGGCTGGGCTCGATTTTGTGGTGGTTACTTTAAAGCGAAGGATTTCCAAAACAGCAGTCTAAAACTCAACCAGCATGTTAAACAACCAGTTAGTTTAAATTAATTAACTCACTGATTTTATTCACTTTTAAAAATTAAGCGTTTACTATACTAAACATAATTTGATTTTTTTGAGGCAATTGTCAATGGATAGCGAAACCGGAGCCCGTCTGCGCGAGATTCGCAGCAAAACAGGCCTTTCCCAGCGCCAGCTGGCAAAGGCATCAGGTGTGGCCAACGCCACTATTTCACAGATCGAGTCGGGGGCAATAAATCCCACTGTGGGCATGCTTAAAAAGGTATTGGGGGGTATTCCCATCAGCCTTAGCGACTTTTTTGCCGACGATTTTAGTTTTACCGATCAGGTGTTTTTTAGTGCCAACAAATTACTGCAACTGGGCGAAGGTGGGGTGTCTTATCTGCAGGTGGGCAATCATCTGCACAACAGGTCAATACAGATGATGAAAGAGTGCTACCAGCCAGGAGCCCATACCGGCAAACATGCGATACAGCACGAGGGTGAGGAGTGCGGAATTATTTTAAGCGGTTCGCTGGAGGTGCAGGTGGGGGAAGAGAAAAAGGTGCTCAAATCAGGAGATGCCTATTATTTTAAAAGCACTGTGCCCCATCATTTTAAAAATGTTGGCCGCGACCCCTGCGAACTGATCACGGCCTGTTCACCGCCGAGCTTTTAAACGGGCTTTTGATCCAGGTTTTGACCTGGATTTTATCTGAGCCTATAGGAACTCAAGGTGCCGCTGTTAGACTGCACAATCAGGCTGTCGCCCAGACTGAGCAATGGTGCACTGACCCCGCTGCCATCTACCTTGACCCTGCCCACAAAGTGGCCATCGCTGGGATCAAGCAGATGCAAGTAGCCTTCGGCATCAGCCACTGCAATGGTGCCTGCCAGTTTGGCTGGACCGGTTAGGCGACGCAGAAATAGCTGCTCATTGCTCCAGGCCACCTGACCACTGCCGGCACTAAAGGCGCGCACAGTGTCTTCTTTTTCGCTGACAAATATCTTGCCATCACTGTGGGCTGGAGAAAAGTGCGATGAGCTGTCCTGGAACCATAGGCTGCGACCAGTACCTCGAGACAGTGCGCCCAGCCTGCCCTGGTAGGTCACGGCGTAAATAACGTCACCGACTAACAGGGGCTGGCCATCAATATCTACCATTCGCTCTAACTCAGTGCGGCCTTTGGGAAGCGCGATACGGGCTTCCCAAACCAGTGAGCCATTGCTTGAGTTAAAGGCAATCAGCTTGCCGGAGTCGAAGCCCGACAGCACCATATTATCTGTGACTATGGCTTCACTGGTGCCGCGCACAGTCAGAATGGGCGCATCGCCATCATGCTGCCACAGCTCTTCTCCAGTGCTAGCATCCAGGGCAAAAAGTTTATTATCTACGGTTTGCACCACCACAACTTCGCCATTGGTTTTTGGGCTGGCCAGTATCTCCGTACTCACCTGGGCGGTCCAGATTGTCGAACCACTGTCTTCGTTCAGCGCGTAAACCGTCCCTTCGATGGTACCCACCATCACCATGCCGGAGCCGTATCCCACGCCACCAGATATGGGCACTTCAAGATCAGTTGACCAAAGTCGCTTGCCCGTGTCTTTGTTCACAGCCAGGATATTACCTTCATTGCCGGCGGCAAAAATAGCGCTGCTACTAGCCGTGGGCTTCAACCCTGCCCAATATTTTTTAGTGCCGGAGCCAATTTTGGCTACCCACTGACGCTTAACATCCACTTCCGACTGAAACTTAACCAGGTCTGCGGGCTCGATAGCCGCATCATCTTCATCGCCGCCAAAAAAGCTACAGCCGGTTAACAGTAACGACCATAGCAGTGCATGGGTGAGTCGGGTAATTTGCTTCATTGACTATCGCCCTCTTGGCTGTCAGTTTCCTGAGTTTCAATTATTGGGTCTGCGGGCTTAACCTGACTGATCTTTAACTGCAGCATATTGCTGATCATCGTATCAGAGGACTGATTGGCGGTCAGAGCCGACTCATAGGCGGTGAAAGCTGCGGCTGTATTGCCCTGCTGTAAATAGAAGTCGCCTTTGGCTTCTTCGTAAGCTGATTTCATCTCCGCGGCGTCGACACCCTGTACCATTTGCAGGGCGCTATCAATATTGCCTCTAGCGGCCTCAATGCGGGCCAGTCGCAACCTGACCAGGCGCTCGGTCTCAGCCGTTGGATCATTGTCCATGGCCCACTGCAATTCAGCCGCCGCCAGGTCGAGTTCTTTATTATCAACGGCGAGCTTGGCTTTGAGCAGGGCAGCAAACTGGGCGTAACCAGAGCTGGCGTACTCCTCTTTTAGCTGGTCAGCCAATTTACCTATGGCTACTTCTTTTTCAAGCGCCAAACGGCCACCGTCGGACTGACTGGAGACAATATCGATCATTTCAACATACAGATCGGAGGCCTGTTCTATCTGCGTCTGCTGCCTGTCCTGCCAGAATTGCCAACCAAAATAACCACCAATCACTAGCACCAGTGCAGCAACCAATTGCAGACCATTCTCGGCCCACCAGCCCTTAAATGCTTCGATTTGTTCTTCTTCCGATAGATGATCTGCCACTGTAATTCCTTAATGTTTAAAATTTGTTAACGCTAGCTAATAGCTGGCTTAGGTCTGACTGGGCCACTGTTTCCTGGGGCCTGTCCTCACGGAGGTACTTCAGCCCCACAGTGCCCGCCGCAGACTCGTCTTCACCCAGAATTAATGCAATTCGAGCACCACTTTTATCGGCTCTCTTAATCTGCGATTTAAAACTGCCTCCACCGCAGTGGCATTCTAATCTAATATTGGGGAAATGGCTGCGCAGATTTTCTGCCAGCACCAGCGCTTGTTGCTCTACATCACCCACTGCCAACAGATACAGATCTACAGTTTGGCCGACACTATCGGGGACTGCGCCCAACTCGTCAAGCAGCAGTACCAGCCTTTCAATACCCATAGCAAAGCCAACACCGGGGCAGGGCTTGCCACCCAACTGCTCAACCAGACCATCGTAGCGACCGCCAGCACAGACGGTACCCTGGGCACCCAGGCTATGGGTCACCCATTCGAACACGGTTTTGCTGTAATAGTCCAAACCGCGCACCAGTCGCGGGTTGATTTCATAGGCGATATCAGCGGCATCAAGCACAGCACAGAGCTGTGCGAAATGGTCGCGGGATTGCTGATCTATAAAATCTGCAAGTTCGGGAGCCTCATTTAGCAACGCCTGGGTATCCGGGTTTTTGCTATCCAGAATACGCATAGGGTTTGACTGCAAACGGCGCTGGCTATCCTCATCCAGCTGGTCCCGTCGAGCCTCAAGATAGTCCACCAGCGCGGCGCGATAAGTAGCGCGGTCTGCCGAGGTGCCCAGAGAATTTATCTGCAGCTTCAGTGCATGGTCAATTTTCAGGGTTTTCCACAATCGTGCGGTAATCAGCAGCAGCTCGGCATCTATATCCGGGCCGGTTAGGCCAAAGGCTTCAACACCGATCTGATGGAACTGGCGCAGACGACCCTTTTGCGGGCGTTCATGGCGGAACATTGGCCCTGTATACCAGAGCCTCTGCGTCTGATTGTGCAGCAGGCCGTTTTCTGTGCAGGCTCTAACGCAGCCCGCTGTGCCCTCAGGGCGCAGACTCAGGCTGTCGCCATTGCGGTCGTCAAAGCTGTACATCTCTTTTTCGACTATATCCGTTACCTCACCCACCGCGCGTTTAAACAGTTCGGTCTGCTCAAGTATCGGGAAGCGAATTTCCCGATAGCTATAGCTGGCCAGCACCTCGGCAACAGTTCTCTCCAGATACTGCCAGGTGGCGGACTGTTCTGGGAGCAGATCATTCATGCCCCGGATGGATTGGATTTTCATAATGTTGTTGGTTCTCTAATAAACTGTTTTGTTAGCCTCTGGCAATTAAGTTAGCAGCATCGGCTGCCATTTGCTTTTCTTTTGCCGCAGCCTTGGCGCGAATTTCCGCTTCTAATTCATCAACCAGATTATCATTGCCGAGTTTGTGATCGGGCTGTCCGTCCAGATACACCAGATTGGCTGGTGTGCCGCCAGTCAAACCAAAATCTGACTCCTTGGCTTCGCCGGGGCCATTGACGATGCAGCCAATAATGGACACATCCATGGGCACAGTAATATCTTCGAGACGGTTTTCCAGTTCATTTACCGTCTTGATCACATCAAAGTTTTGTCGCGAACAGCTGGGACAGGCAATAAAGTTAATGCCTTTGCTGCGCAGACGCAGACTGCGCAACATATCCCAGGCCACCTTGGCCTCTTCTGCCGGATCTGCGGCCAGTGAAATACGCACTGTGTCGCCAATACCATCCAGCAGTAGAGCTCCCAGACCTATGGCAGATTTAACCGTGCCCGACCTCAGACCACCGGCTTCGGTGATACCCAGATGCAGTGGCTGTTCAATTCTGGTGGCCAGATCTCGATAGGCTGCCACGGCCATAAAAATGTCCGAGGCCTTAACACTGACTTTAAAGTCCTGAAAATCATACTTGTCGAGCAACTCTACATTGCGCATGGCAGATTCAACCATGGCTTCGGCAGTGGGCTCGCTGTATTTGCGCAGTAAATCCTTGCCCAGAGAACCGGCGTTAACACCAATACGAATGGGAATATTGAGATCTCGCGCCTTGGCAATCACCTCACGCAAGCGATCTTCGCGGGTAATATTGCCTGGATTGATGCGCAGGCAATCAACACCCAGATCGGCAACGCGCAGAGCAATATTGTGGTCGAAGTGAATATCTGCCACCAGGGGAATATCCACCAGTTTGCGTATCTGCCCAAAGGCTTCGGCTTCTTCTAAAGAGGGTACGGAGACACGAACAATATCGGCACCAGCTGCCTGAATACGCTTGATCTGTTCAACAGTGGCTGCAATATCGGCGGTGCTGGTATTGGTCATGCTCTGCACAGAGATCGGCGCATCGCCACCCACAGGCACATTGCCGACCATAATTTGCCGCGATTTGCGTCTAACTATAGGTGTTTCGCTAAACACAGATACCCTCTCACTATTGCTTTAACCACTTTTGGTATTCCAGATTCTCGTTGGAATACGGGAACAGGTTCTTTAATTTTAAGCCCTGACTGGCAGCGGCATCTCTATTGCCAAAGCTGTCCTCTATGCGCACAGCCAGCCACAGACTCTTGGCTGTGGGCTGAGCCAACAGGACGTATTGCTCAAGTGCCCGTCTGGCTACAGGTAGCTGCTGCTGCACAAAGTATATCTCCGCGGCCTCAATATAGGGCGGCGCAAATCCGGGCAGCAGCTGGGTCGCTTTTTCAAATGACCTAAGCGCCTCTGTTACCTGCCCGGTCTTGCGTTGAGCCAGACCCAGGATATACAACGCCTGGGGCCTGCGCTCGTAAGCCAGATCTGCGCTAACTATCTTCATCTGCTGGCGGGCCTCTTTAAATCGACCCTGATTATATAAAAATCCAGCCAGGTTATAGCGCGCCATGCTGTCAGTTTTATCGCTGGCTATGGCCTTGCGAAAGTGCTTTTCCGCCAGTTCTGTCTCCTGCTCCATCTGATAGAGCAGGCCGTAACCATTGTGCAGTTTTGCACGACGGGCTCGCGACTCAAATTTCGCCGCTTTCTGCAAATGCACCCGGGCAAGATCGCGGTTCTTGCTGCCAATATACTGCATGGCCAGCTTTATATGCCGCGAAAATGCTTCCTGCGGATCTGCTGCACTTCTTTTAGTATCAGTACTGGACACACAGCCTAAAAGGCTTGAGGTCAGCACAGCTAACAGTAAATATTTGCCTATTTTCATGGTCAGAATCCCTCTGGTTATTGCTTCCTGTTTACTACCTTTGCGCTTTTTACAAGCTAAGCTTTACCAAGCTAGCTCAGTCGATAATTTTTACTGGCTGCGCCTCATTTAACTTGCGCTTATAACGTTCCTGGCGCTTGGTGCGATCATTGACCTCACCGGCCAGCTGGCCACAGGCGGCGGCAATATCATCACCCCTGGTGGTACGCACAGTCACAGTGTAACCTTCGTTTGCCAGAATGTCCCTAAACCGGTTTAGCTGGTTATTGCTGACTCTTTTGTACTCTGAACCCGGGAATGGGTTAAATGGGATCAGATTTATCTTGCAGGGCAAGTCTTTTAGCAATTCCGCCAATTCTCTGGCGTGCTCTGTGCGGTCATTAACCTTATCCATCAGTGTATATTCGACCGTAGCTTTGCGGCGATTATCCGGCATCTTTTCAATATAGTCGGCGGCGCTGCGAATAAATTGTTTAAGATTGTACTTGCGGTTGATGGGCACCAGCTCATTGCGCAACTCATCATTGGGCGCATGCAGAGAAATAGCCAGGGATACATCGGACACATCCGCAAGCTTATCCAGTGCCGGAACCACGCCGGCAGTGCTCAGAGTGACGCGCCTCTTGGACAGGCCATAGGCATTGTCTTCGAGCATAATATTCATGGCATCGACCACATTGTCGAAGTTCATCAATGGTTCGCCCATGCCCATCATCACCACATTGGTGACTCGTCGCGGTGCTTTGTGCTCAAACTGGCCAAAGGAGTCGGCGGCAATCCATAGCTGGCCAATAATCTCGGCAGCGGTGAGATCGCGATTAAAACCCTGCTTGCCGGTGGCGCAGAAACTGCAGTCCAGGGCACAGCCAATCTGGGATGAGACACAGAGTGTGCCGCGCTCCCGCTCCGGGATATAGACCATCTCGATGCAGCTGCCACCATCAACTTTAATCAGCCATTTTCTGGTGCCATCGGTAGAGTCCTGACAGCTAACCACCTCTGGCAAGGCGATTTCGGCGATGCCTTTAAGCTTCTCACGCAGATCTTTGGACAGATTGGTCATCTGGTCGAGATCAACCTCACCCATCTGATGAATCCATTTGATAATCTGGGTGGCGCGAAAGCGCTTCTCGCCTATTTGCTCAAAAAAGTCGCCGAGTTTGGACGCAGAAAACCCCAGCAAGTTAGTTTTCACTTGCTGGGGTTCTCCGTTTGTCACTGTTACTTCTACTGCACTGGACATAGTTGTCCTTTGCTCTCAGTTATAGGGCTGGACTCTTAGCGAGGACAGATTTCGCTGTCATCGAAAAAGTAAGCTACTTCACGAGCCGCTGAGGTAGTTGAATCTGAACCATGTACCGCATTGGCATCAATAGATTGAGCGAAGTCTGCACGAATGGTACCAGCTTCGGCTTCCTGGGGGTTAGTGGCACCCATCAGGTCGCGGTTGGCCAGAACAGCATTTTCGCCTTCAAGAACCTGCACAGAGACAGGACCTGAAGTCATAAAGGCAACTAGGTCGTTAAAGAACGGGCGCTCGCTGTGCTCGGCATAAAAACCTTCGGCCTGTTCGCGGCTCAGGTGCTGCATTTTAAGCGCTACAATTTTAAGGCCAGCGCCTTCAAAGCGGCTGAGAATTTGACCCACAACGTTTTTTGCTACGGCATCGGGCTTGATAATAGATAGAGTGCGTTCAGTCGCCATTAGAGGTTCTCCAATTAAGGGCTTAATTTATAAAATATAGTAAGAAAACAGGGTTAAAAAAATAGCCCCAGGGGCTGATGGCGCGGATTTTACCTGCACTGGAGGTGGGTAACAATGGTTTTTTTCGATACTGCTCAGCTAGGCCACAAGCAGTTTCTGAAACCTGTCCAATGAGACCGGCATACTAAAGTGAGCGCCCTGATATTTATCGCAGCCAAGACTGCGCAATACTTCTAAAACCTCGCGCTTTTCGACGCCCTCAGCCACTACATCCAGGCCGTAGTGGCGGGACACCATCATAATGGCCTCCACCAGCCCCAGCGTATCTTTGTCGGAGTTGAGGTTAGCAATAAATTCGCGGTCTATCTTAAGAATATCCAGGGGCAGACGTTTCAGATAGATCATCGACGAATAACCGCTGCCAAAATCATCAATGGCAAATCTGGTGCCCATATCACGGATTTTCTTCATCTTGTCGACCACCGACTCAAAATCATCAATCAGCAGATTTTCTGTGACCTCCAGAGTGAGCATATCCGGGCTGATATCGTAGCTTTTTAGGCTGTGCTCGAGACTGGCAATCAAATCGGGGTCGTGGAACTGCTTGGGGCTAATATTCACCCCCAGCTGCATATCTGTTGTCCATATACCGCGATCCAGCATATTGCGCAGATATTCACAGGAGGTGCGAATAACCCAGAGCCCCACATCCACAATCATGCCCGAGGCCTCCAGTATGGGAATAAAGTCTGCGGGGGTATGCATGGCGTGGCCAGAGTGAATCCAGCGCAGTAGTACCTCACCGCCCACCACTGAGCCATCATGGGTGGAGACCTGAGGCTGCAGATAAAGATCGAATTCCTGATTGACCACCGCTTTGCGCAAACTGGATTGCAGGCTGATGCGCTGTTGGGCCTGGCGGGTGATCTGGGTATCAAACACAATCACCCCGTCGCGGCCCCGGCGCTTGGCTTCAAACATGGCACTTTCGGCTTGCTGAATCACTTCGGTCGCGGTGACCATGGGTTCATCCGGGTGCTGATAGAGCAGGCTGATACCCACGCTGGCGGTCACAATAACTTCGCCATTTTCGGTAAAGAATGGCCGTGCAATGGTGCAGCGAATTTCATTGGCCAGGGCCAGGGCCAGCTCTTCGGCTTTGGCTGAACTCTGGGCGAGATCTTTGATAACCAGCAAAAAAGCATCGCCAGCGACCTGTTCGACCTGCATATTTTCATTCAGCATTAGCTCGATAGTTTCACCGGCGCGCTCAAGAATTTGCGTGCCTATATGCTTGCCCAGAGATTCATTGATGCTGTTAAAGTGGTCCAGATCGATCAGCAGCAATGCGCCGCAGGTAGGGTCATCGCGGTGCATATCCAGGTAGCTGTCTATGCTTTCCAGTAATGGCTGGGCTATGGGCAGGCCTGCGATGGGGATAGATGCGGGCTGCTCTCTAGTTATAAGCGGGTCGGGGTTTTCTATGGGCTCAGGGCTGTTTATCGGCTCAGGGCTGTTTATTCGCTCAGGGCTGTTTATCGGCTCAGGGCTGTTTGTCGGCTCAGGGCTGTTTACCCGCTCAGGGCTGTTTATCGGCTCAGGGCTGTTTGTTCGCTCAGGGCTGTTTATCCGCTCAGGGCTGTTTGTCGGCTCAGGGCTGTTTATTCGCTCAGGGCTGTTTATCGGCTCAGGGCTGTTTACCCGCTCAGGGCTGTACCCAGCGTTTTTGGCTGGGGTGGTATCCAGGCCGGGGAGATTGTCGGTGGCAAATTCTTCGACCACCATTTTTGCCAGGGCTGGCAGTGGGTAGAGCATCAGGCTAAGAACATTGTCGGCGTTTTCAACGGTGCCTAGCGAGACTACCAGTTCAGTGCTGTCCAGACTCTGATGGGATCGCCACAGCAGCCCTTCCAGCTGTTCGTCCTCGAGTTTGGAGATGACTTTTTTTAATTGAACCAGTACGGGTGGAGGCTCGTCGCCACCCTCATTAAGCGATAGACCAACCAGTTCACTGCGGTCGCAGCCGAGGATGGAGAGCGCTTTTTGATTGGCGTCTATGCACACGCCATAAGCGAAAAAGAGGGTTCCAAATGGCGCCGTATTGAGGATCTTTTTATACAGATGATTTGTTTCGCGCATCCCTGTCCTGTCGAAAATCCCTTTCTATTTACCCGCGGTCGCTTTAGATAAGGCTAGTCCTGCTCTTCAATCCATGCCATCTGAATGGCTTCAAGAATCTTCTCGCCGCAGCGATCTGGATCATCAGAAAAACCTTCTATCTCTAAAACCCATTTTCTTAGATCAACAAAATTAACATACTGCGGATCAACCTCTGGATGGTTGTCGACCAACTCTATGGCTATTTCGTTGATATCAGTCCACTTAACCATAGTCCATTACTCCCATTGCTGCTGCGCCGTTTGTGCCCGGCATTAATGACGTTCAGACACCATATTAATGGTGTACCTGGGTATCTCAACCACCAGATCCGTGTCCTCGACGATCACCTGACAGCTGAGCCTAGAATCCGGGTCAACGCCCCAGGCTTTATCGAGAAAATCTTCCTCAAGTTCATCGGCCTCAGGCAGCTCGTCAAAACCCTCGCGAATATGCACATGGCAGGTGGTGCAGGCACAGGACATCTCACAGGCATGCTCAATCTCCAGACCATTGCGCAGGGCCGCATCACAGATGCTTTCTCCCGGCTTGGCTTCAACCACCGCACCCTCTGGGCAGATTTCATGATGGGGCAAAAATACAATTTTAGGCATGCTTAGGTTCTAACCTTTTTCAATTTCATCTAATGTTTGGCCGGCCAACGCAGTCTTGATGCTGGCGTCCATACGTCGGGCGGCAAATTCTTCACTGGCCTTGGCCACAGACTCAATCTGGCGGGCCAGCAGGCGATGCTCGGTGGTGGACTCGCGCAGTTCACGCAGTTCCTGAATGGCAACCTTAAGGCACTGGCGCTCTTCGGCATCCAACAGAGCTTCACCATCTTTATAGATGGCGGCGAGCAAATCTTCAATCATACGATCCGCTTCCACCTGTTGCTCTCTCAAAGCTCTGGCCTGCATATCATCACGCGCATGGCTAAAGGAGTCCTGCAACATATTGGTAATTTCTTCTTCACCCAGGCCATAGGAGGGCTTAACTTCGATGCGCGATTCCACATTGCTGGTCAGTTCACGGGCAGTCACGCTGAGCAGACCATCTGCATCCACCTGATAGCTGACACGAATTTTTGCTGCACCAGCCACCATAGGAGGAATACCGCGCAGTTCAAAGCGCGCCAGTGACCGGCAGTCAGAGGCCAGTTCGCGCTCACCCTGCAAAACATGGATTGCCATGGCGGTCTGACCATCTTTAAAGGTGGTAAATTCCTGGGCCTTGGCCACCGGGATGGTGGTGTTTCTGTGGATAATTTTTTCGATCAGGCCGCCCATGGTTTCTATACCCAGGGACAGAGGAATCACATCCAGCAACAGCATATCGTCGCCGGATTTATTGCCCACCAACACCTCAGCCTGCAATGCAGCGCCCATAGCCACCACCTGATCCGGGTCAAGACTGCATAGGGGCTGGGTGCCAAATAACTCAGCCACTTTCTCGCCCACTCTGGGGGTTCTTGTGGAACCGCCAACCAGAATCACATCATCAATCTGGTCCTGGGCAACACCGGCGTCGCGCAGGGATTTTTTACAGGCGCGCATGGTTTTAGCAATAAGCCCATCAATCAGGCTGTGCATTAGCTCGCGAGTCAATATGCCCTGCCAGTCCAATACTTCCAACGCCACCTCCGCTGAGTCTGTTAACTCTTCTTTGGCGGACTTGGCAGTCTCCAGCAGAATGCGTTGCTCTATGGGATTGAGGTCGTCATCCATACCTATCTGCTGGCGCAGCCAGTCGGCAATGGCATGGTCAAAGTCATCGCCGCCCAGGGCAGAATCGCCACCGGTGGCCAATACTTCAAATACGCCTTTGGACAGGCGCAAAATGCTGATATCAAAGGTACCGCCACCCAGGTCGTAAATAGCAACAGTGCGGTCCTGACCCTTGGTTTCCTTAGCTCCACCGTCCTTCTGAGCCTCATCCAGCCCATAGGCAATAGCTGCCGCTGTGGGCTCATTGAGCAGGCGCAATACTTTAATGCCCGCAAGAGTGGCAGCATCTTTGGTGGCCTGACGCTGGGCTTCATCAAAATAGGCGGGCACGGTTATCACGGCGCCATCCAGTTCAGAATCAAAAGCGATTTCAGCGCGACCGGCCAGCTTGCGCAGTATCTCCGCGGAGACCTGTATCGGGCTTACCAGCCCGGCGGCGGTTTTAATTTTTGGCATGCCACCTTTATCGTCGGCAAACTCATAGGGCAGCTGGCTGCCAAAGGTTTTAATATCTGCCACACCGCGGCCCATCAGCCGCTTGACCGAGGCCAATGTATTTAACGGGTCAGCCACATTATGTTCAGCGGCTTCGTAGCCCACACAGCTCACCCCCTCTGCTACATAATGTACGACGGAGGGCAACAGATCTCTGCCCTGCTCATCTGCAAGTACCTCAGCCATACCACTGCGCACTGTGGCCACCAATGAATTGGTGGTGCCCAGGTCTATGCCCACCGCATGTCTGCGCTGATGGGGTTGGGGCGACTGGCCCGGCTCTGAGATTTGCAGTAGTGCCACTGGTTATAAGTCCTCTAACTCGGCTTCAAGCTGCTCTATTTCATCGAGCAACTTGGTTGAAAATTGCATTTTGGCCACTGTATTAAAGGCATGATCAAAGTCAGATTCCTGATACTGGGCTTGAAACTGGTTTTGCTGTTCTATGTAACTGCTTTCAACGCCATTGCGCAAACTGTCCAGTGCGGCAAAGGGATCGGCGCTGTCACGCACATCGGATAGGGCTTCCCGCAGTTCTATCTGCTCCATTAAAAAAGCCCCATCACTGGTGATATGACTATCCTGACTGGCATCAATCTGCTTTAGCTCAAGCAGGTACTGGGCTCGCTTTAGGGGGGACTTTAGGGTGTCGTAGGCCTGGTTGATCAATGAGGCAGTCTGCACCGCCAAGCGCTTTTCGGTATCGCCACTACTGGCATAGCGATCCGGGTGAAACTCCTGCTGCAATTTGAGATACTTGCTCTGCAGCTGGCTGCTGTCCACCTGCCAGGCGACAGGGATAGCAAATATCTCAAAGAAGTTACTGGTAAGTTTCAATGACCGATCAACCTGTTTACTGGATTAAGCGCAGTGCGGCTAAACGTGGAAGCTCTCGCCGCAACCACATTCATCTTTAACATTGGGATTTTTAAATTCAAACCCCTCGTTTAAGCCCTCTTTAACATAGTCCAGCTCTGTACCGTCGAGATACAGCAGGCTTTTGGGATCGATAATCAGCTTTACATCACCACATTGAAAGACTTCGTCTTCTGAGGCCGCATCATCGACAAACTCCAGTACATAGGAGAGGCCGGAGCAGCCAGTGGTGCGCACACCCAGACGAATGCCCAGGCCCTTGGCGCGGTGCTCGAGATGTTTGATCACATGCTGCTCTGCAGCTGGGGTCATGGTGATAGCCATCGATTACCTGTCCTGCTTTTCTCGTACATCACGCACTGCCGCTTTAATGGCGTCTTCCGCCAGTACTGAGCAGTGAATTTTTACCGGTGGCAGTGCCAGTTCTTCGGCAATCTCGGTATTTTTGATCTGCTCGGCATCGTCAATGCTTTTGCCCTTCACCCATTCTGTCAACAGTGAACTGGAGGCAATAGCTGAACCACAGCCATAGGTTTTAAACTTGGCATCTTCAATAATGCCATCGTCGTTAACCTTGATTTGCAGACGCATTACATCGCCACAGGCCGGCGCTCCCACCATTCCAGTACCAACATTTTTAGAGCTGTCGTCCAGCTTGCCAACATTGCGTGGGTTTTCGTAATGATCAATAACTTTGTCGCTGTAAGCCATTTTATGACTCCTAATTAAAAAACATTAATGGCGGCGCTTAGTGCGCGGCCCATTCTACGGTATCCAGATCAACACCATCTTTAAACATATCCCACAGAGGCGACAGTTCACGCAGTTTTTCTACAGCATGGCGCACCTTGGCAATGGCGTTGTCTATATCCTGCTCTGTGGTGTAGCGGCCAATACTAAAGCGGATTGAGCTGTGGGCCATCTCATCATTGAGGCCCAGAGCACGAAGTACATAGCTGGGCTCAAGGCTGGCAGAGGTACAGGCAGAGCCTGAGGATACCGCCAGATCACGCAGGGCCATAATCAGTGACTCGCCTTCCACAAAGGCAAAGCTGATATTGACAATACCGGGCACATGCTGGTCTTCAGAGCCGTTGAGATGGACTTCTTCCATATCGGAAACCCCTTCCCAGAGTCTGGTGCGCAGTGCTTCGATGCGCGCGGACTCTTCGGCCAGGTTTTCAAACCCCAACTTAAAGGCTTCACCCATGCCAACAATCTGGTGAGTGGGCAAGGTGCCGGAACGCATACCGCGCTCATGGCCACCGCCGTGCATCTGGGCTTCAATGCGCACCCGCGGCTTGCGGCGCACATACAGCGCACCTATGCCCTTGGGGCCATAAATTTTATGGGCCGAGAATGACATCATATCCACATTCATGGCTTCCACATCAATCGGGGTTTTGCCAGCACTCTGAGCCGCATCCACATGGAAAAATACTTTCTTCTCACGGCAGATAGCACCAATTGCGGCAATATCATTCAGGGTACCCAGCTCGTTGTTCACATGCATAATGGAAACAACCGTGGTGTCTTCGCGAATTGCATCCGCTACCATTTGCGGCTGAATCAGGCCGTTGGAGTCCGGCTCCAGATAGGTCACTTCCCATCCTTCGCGCTCCAGCTGACGACAGGTATCCAGTACCGCTTTATGTTCAATCTTGGAGGTAATAACGTGCTTGCCTTTACGCTGGTTAAAGTGAGCGCAGCCTTTGATAGCCAGGTTATTAGCTTCGGTGGCACCACTTGTCCAAACGATTTCGCGGGGGTCGGCACCGATCAGTGTCGCCACATCTGTGCGCGCATCTTCAACCGCTGCTTCTGCCTGCCAGCCAAATACATGGGAGCGAGACGCCGGGTTGCCAAACTGACCTGTAGGGGTCAGAAATTGCATCATTTTATCTGCAACAGCCGGATCTACCGGTGTTGTGGAAGCATAATCCAGATAAATGGGTAGGTTCATTAATTACTCCAAATTCAGCAGGCGCCTGCCTGCAGGTTGTCATCTATAACCAGCAGCTGTTCAACTTGCCGCCGGGCTATATGTTGTACGTTTCGTTTCGCCACTAGATCAGCCAGACTGATGCCATTTAAGAATCCGTGGATCTCTTTGCTGAGATCCGACCAGAGTGTATGGGTCAGGCAGATCTCGCCACCCTGACAGTCGCCTTTGCCCTGGCAGTTGGTGGTATCTATGGATTCATTGACCGCATCAATAATCTGCGCCACAAAAATACCCTCGCTGGCACGCCCCAGATGATAACCACCACCGGGACCACGGACACTGGAAACCAGGCCGGACTGACGCAGGCGGGAAAATAGCTGCTCGAGGTAGGACAGAGAAATAGACTGTCTCTCGGAGATATCGGCCAGTGAAATTGGCTTATCCTGAGCGTGCAGCGTCAAGTCGAGCATGGCTGTAACAGCGTAGCGTCCTCGAGTTGTCAATCGCATATCTCGTACCTCTGACCGGCTTTAAAGGGCGTGAATTATCTAATACCTGAGTATTTTAGTCAATTAAATACCTGATTAGTTTAATAGGTTATTTTTTAATTAGCCGCTGTACCGAAGACAGCAGTCCACGGAGGATAGAAACCTCCATTTTATCCATGCGCTGGCGGTTAAATAACCGCCGCATCCGAGTCAACAATTGCTTTGGATTTTCTGGATCATAGAACCTGAGGTCGGCCATGGTCTCTGCCAGATGCACATGGAAATTTTCCAAATCATCTGCAGTCACTGGCGGCTGGTCCCATTCCTGTAAAGATGGCAGATTGCCCTCGGCATCGGCCAGGCTGGCCATGCGCACTTCGTAGCTTAACACCTGCACTGCCGTAGCCAGATTCAATGAGCTGTAGTCCGGGTTGGAGGGAATATGCACATGGTAGTGGCATTTCTGTAACTCATCATTGGTCAGGCCGCGGTCTTCACGACCAAACAACAGGGCCACATCATGAGTTTCGGCTTCCTGCCAGATTCTGACCCCACATTCGCGAGGATCAATTAACGGCCAGGGAATTCGGCGCTCGCGGGCACTGGTGCCCACCACCAGACCACAGCCGGCAATTGCCTCATCCACCGAGTCCACTATGGTGGCATTGGTCAGCACATCGCGCGCACCAGCGGCTCGCCACACAGCCCTCGGGGCCGGATACTCTCGAGGCTGCACCAGATACAGCTCGGCCAGACCCATATTTTTCATGGCCCGCGCAGCACCGCCAATATTTCCCGGGTGGGCGGTATTGACCAGCACAATGCGAATTTTTGCCTGACGTTCAGTGGTAGACACAATAAGCCCCTTAAGAATAAATTCTGCTGCCCTAAAAACGGGGCGCGAGTGTAGCAGAATCGGGCTTCTCAGGCACAGTAGTTCTGTTACAATGCCAACCGCTCTTTAAAGTCACTTGGAAAACACCCTATGCAACCGATGGTTAATATAGCCCTCCGTGCCGCCCGTCTGGCCGGAGAAATGATTGTTAAATCTGCCGATAACCTGGAACTGGTTAAGGTTGATGAAAAGGGTCGCCATGACTTTGTCACTGAAGTGGATCGCCGCTCAGAAGAAACCATTATCTACAACATCAAAAAAGCCTACCCGGATCACCGCTTTATCGGTGAGGAGAGTGGCATCAGCGGCAACCCCGATTCCGATGTGGAATGGATTATCGACCCCCTTGATGGCACCACCAATTTTATTCGCGGTATTCCCCATGTAGCTGTCTCTATCGCCTGCCGAATTAAAGGCAAGCTGGAGCACGGGGTTATTCTGGAGCCCTTTAAGCGCGAAGAATTTACTGCCAGCCGAGGTTATGGCGCCAGCCTAAATGGTCGCCGCATTCGCGTGTCGGGTCGCACTGAAGAAGCCGGAGCTCTTTATGCCACAGGCATTCCCTTTAGCGCACCCTCCTTTAATGAGATGGATAAATATCTGGCCAGCATGCATGAGTTTGCCAATAACTCGGCGGGTATTCGCCGGCTGGGTGTTGCCTCGCTGGATCTTGCCTATGTGGCCGCTGGCCGTATGGATGTATTCTGGGAAATGTCACTGAAGCCCTGGGATATAGCGGCTGGGGTGCTGATAGTCCGTGAAGCTGGCGGCATGGTTAGCGACTTTAATGGTGGTGAGAAATTTATGGACAGCGGCCATATTCTGGCCTGCACCCCCAAGCTATTTAAACCCAGCCTTAAAGTGGTTTCCAAACATTTGGGGCATTTAAAATAGCTTTGCAATAAAGGCTAGAACAGCACTGCAAATCGTTCAAATAACCAGTAAGCACTGGTAATTCCCACAACATAAACCACAGCCTCAACCAGCACCACCCGGTGCCTGTTGGCTGCGGGAATACTGCGCATCAGGATAAATATCAGTACCAGCACTGCGGCAATAAATAGCAGCTGTCCCAGTTCAACACCTATATTAAAAAACAGCAGCGCATGCACTTTCATCGCCGCGGGCAGGCCCAGCTCCTGTAATACCACCGCAAAACCAAAGCCATGTAACAGGCCAAATGCCGATGAGGCACTGACCGGATAGCGCCAGGTAAAGCTTGGTGCTGCTCCGGCTTCAGCCCGATTATGCTTAATTATTTCCACAGCCAGCAAAACAATACTCAGGGCAATCAATAGCTCCACCAGCTCTGTGGGCAGGCGGAAAATATCCAATGTGGCCAGACTCAGGGTAATAGAATGAGCGATGGTAAAGCCGGTCACAGTCAGCAGCAGACGCTTAAAGCTGCCAGCGATAATCATCAGGCAAAGCACAAACAGCAAATGGTCTGTGCCAATCAAAATATGCTCTATACCGGCCACAGTGTACTGCTTGGCGACAGCACTGGCACTGGTGCTAACTGGAATATCAACCTTGGTTTTTTCCGGGCCAGAAAACACCTGTATGGGCTCTGCTTCAAAAGGTTTAAAGACAATAAGCGAGGTCAGTGCGGGATTGCTCTGCGGATAGTCCAGCACCAGAGCAAAAGCGGCATCGGGATCCTGAATATCACATTGATAGAGCCGACGACCGATTAACCCGGCAGCATTGGCACCATCAACAACTCGGCAGTCCGGATGCTGCAGCTTTATGTAGGGTTCCTGCCCTGCGGGCATAACCGGCGGCACTTTCCACTTAACAAGAAACTGGCTGGCATTATTTTCCACCACTTCCACATAGACTGGCCGCGCCTCATCAGCGACAGCCCAGCTACTAAATAGCAGCGCCATAGCAAGAAAAGCTGTGCGCATTATTCTATCTCGATCTGGTATTTGGCCATCAGCTTATCAATCGCCTGGCGTTTTACCTCTCTCTGCTGCTGGCGCTGAGCATCGGCAAACACCGCAGAGCTAATCTCCTCAAATTCAGGCAGATAGGCAGCGGCATTTTTAACCAGCAACACCAGATGCCAGCCATAGCTGGATTGCACCGGACCCTGCCATTGCCCTGCAGTATTTAGAGCAAACAGAGTCTCCTGGAAGGACTGGCCAAAGTGGCTGCCAATCTCATCATCTTCGCGATTGACATAGTTGCGGTTATAGAGAAAACGCTCGCCGTATCTGGAGGCATTTTCAAAGGGCACCTGTTCAGCATTAAGCTGGCCCAGCAGTTTATTTGCCATCGCCTGGGCCTCTTCCGAGGGGCGATTTTGCATGGAGATAAACACATGGGTAAAGGTGGCTTCGGCGGCTTTTTTATACGCTTGCTGATTGTCAGCGTAATAGTCGCGCAGATCCTGCTCGGTTAAGGGTTCGGCTTCGTCATAAAACCCCTGGGCCAGATAGTCCATTTTTTGAATCAGGCGACGGCGAATAATCTGGTCATTGTTATCCAGATTGAGGGCCATGGCCTCGCGAAAAAGCACCTCGTCGCGGGCGTAGTCATCTACCAGTCGCTGACGCTCTTCGCTTCCCAGAGCGGCCAGTGCGGCCTCTGCCTGGTCAGGCCTAAAGGTTTTGGCGCGCAACTGCATAAACTGCAGCAGTTGCTGATCGTCTACCTGAATCAGGTACTGATCGTAGGCATAGTCTTCGGCATTAATCCATCGCTCGCCGCCGAGAAGCACCAGTGCGATTAATAAAAATTGTACCAGTGGTTCCTTTAAAAATTTCTTGTACATGAGGCTGTTAAATTCCTTCTAATGTCCCTTCTAACCTAATTTCTAAACCACAGTGCATCAAGGCGTGTACCAAACCGGCGATGTATAGGCGCGCTCCTGAATAGTTTTTGGGCCGCGCGGCGGTGTATCCAGACCCAGCGCCAGACTGTCAAAAAGACCATTGCGCGGTGTGGGAATCTGCAATACGCGAGCGTAATAAAATGCCGACTGGGCAGCATCAAAATCCGGATCCGACCATTTAACCGCAAACTCAGCCTGACCAATGGTGTTGGTATATCTGGCCGATTTTAAATCTACAGTATTACCCACGGCTGGTAACTTGCCCGCTGCATCCAGCTCCCGATCACCTGACCAGTCTATATTGTAGACCTTTTCATGCTGCTCGCCGGTGGCGTCTACCCAACCCTTCACAATTTGGACCCGATCCAGATTAGCATCCACCGGATCTTTTACCGCCCGCACCAAAAACTGTGGCGCACCCGCAGACACATTGGCGGTTAAATCACCCCCCATGGGCACTCCGTACTGGTAGCCGATACGGGAAAAGTCTTCGGAGGTCTCGGCATTGGCAGGAAAGTCCCAGCCAGCAAATAGCTGAACACGCAGCCGTGGGCCACTGGTGGCATAGGTCTCTTTGCGCTTAAAGGCGGCATAGATCGCCTCGCGGCTATTTTCTTCAGCCCAGACCGCCGCCAAGCCGGAGGCCGACATATCCCAGCCACTGGCGCCGGTAGGGTTACCCAGAGCAGGTGCCTTGGTCTCGGGAGTGCTGTCTGAGGCCATTTTGCCCTGGAAGTTATCCTCCTCGGGCGAGGCCAGACCCGAATGGGCGTCGGTGGAACCAATAAAGCCAAATTTAAAGGGGTTAACGCCAATTTTTTGCTCAATGGCCAAACCTTTTTTCAGAGCCGGGCGCACATAGTCTCCAGCGGTAATCTGGGTATTATTTTTGGTGGTTTGAATATAGTAACCATAGGTTTCAAAGTCAGCGAACTCATCATCTGGAGAAAACTGAGCATGGGTTTCACTATCACCTTTGATCTGAGTCATCTCAGTAATGGGCTCCCACTGCATACGTGTGCGCGCATAGTCAGCGGTAATAGGCTGGCCTTTAACGGTGGTCTCGGCAAACATATAGCCTTTGGAAATATTTGAGTTGTGGGGTATGGCGATAAAGCGGCTATCGGTGCGCTCCCCAGTATCAGCCAACCACTGCCATAAGTCCTCCGGGTACTGGCTCTGGTCTGAACCAAAGGGAATATACTGGCTGGCTTTTTCGCCACCATCCGGAGTAACCACGATACGGTGCAGATTTGCGCCGGTTGGTATTGAACTCCACTCCCACCCCAGCAGGCTAGTAAATACGCCCGGTTCGTTGTGCTGCTCTGCGGCGTCAATAATATCCTGCCAGGCATCTTTGGAGGTATTGGTGGTATCACCGAAAATCGCGACCCCAGCAATATTATTATTAATATCAGCCACCGGGTCGCCACCTTTCTCGGCGGCCGACTTGGGCAAAAAGCTAGCAAAAAAAGCGCGCCCATTGTCGTTGTCCAGCGCTGTGTTTAACTGCCTGACTGCCCACCAGCGTTTAACAGAATCATACAGTCCAATATCATCCCACTCGATAGTTTCACCGCGAATAGCCCGCATCACGCCAAGCATCTCGGCATGGTCTGAGACCACCAAAAAATCCAGTGGCGTACCAATCTGAACTCTGGTGCGATTATAAGGGTGAATCACCGGCTCGCCCTTGGCCCATCTGTAGGAGGTATCCGGGTCTGCGGTGAAATTTTTGTTTAAAAAGGCATCGAAGGAATAGGTTGTATGCAGATGGGTATCGCCAAAATACACCTGAGTCTCAGTTTCTTCGCTGGCTTGAGCCAAGCCGGTAACAGATAGAAGCAGCGTTATCGCTAATAATCTCACGGGTCTCTCCTTAATTTGCCTTATCAGTTGCTAATGTTCTGCGGGCATATTCGAGGATAGCAATTGCCACCAACTCAATTACCGTAGAGCGAATTGCCGGATCCGTCAGACCATCCAACACTATATGCACTATTCGACCAAACAGCACAGTCAGCATAAATACCAGAGGCACGGCCAGCCAGGCAGCATTACCAGGTCTTGAACCATGGAAAGTGAAAATTGCCAACATCAGGAAGGTACCACCCAGGTCCCCGCGCAGAGTTCCCATGCCATGGGTCTCAAGCGCTCTTACGGCAAAGTCTGCTTCCATTCCGGCCGGATTAAAGATAAAACCCACAGCCCCCAAAAGCATGCCCAATGCGAGCAAACGCAGTACGATACGTAGTGCCATTTCCATTTTTATTACCTTTTTTATCTATTGTTTTTGTTGTAGTTTTAGCCCGCTAGCTTAACCGATTTTTATCGATTAATGGCCTGATAATTTCTGACCAAATGGTATTTATTTCATTTCGTTAACTTGGCAAACTATTTGTCCTTTAAAAGCAGTGCTGTACAGTGCAGGCTCTGACCTGGTCACAAAACAAAATTAACTATGCATAGCTTCTCCAGAACCACAGGTATCTCTGTTGTTGTCGCCAATATGGTCGGCACCGGCGTCTTTACCAGCCTCGGGTTTCAACTGCTGGGTATTCAGTCGCCCTTTGTATTGATGATGCTGTGGTTTGTAGGTGGTTTAACTGCCCTCTGCGGCGCCTTGACCTATGCCGAACTGGGCGCCAACCTGCCCCGCTCCGGCGGTGAGTATAATTTCCTGTCGCGCCTCTATCACCCCTGCGCCGGATTTATCTCCGGGTGGGTATCTGCCACAGTCGGCTTTGCTGCACCAGTGGCTCTGGCCTCCATGACCTTTGCCGCCTATCTGTCGGCAGTCTTTCCCGAGCTCAACAGAACCTGGACCGCCGTAACCCTGGTGTTGGTGATAACTCTGGCCCACTGCTTCTCGCGCAAAGCCAGTAGCAATGTGCAGCAGATTTTTACCGCGCTCAAGCTACTGCTGATAATACTATTCTGTGCAGTGATTTTTATCTGGGGCAACAGCCCTCAGTATCTCAACTTTTTGCCTCAGGCCGGAGACGAAAAGCTGCTGTTTAGCGGTGCATTTGCTGTGGCTCTAATCTATGTCAACTATGCCTACACCGGCTGGAATGCAGCCACCTATGTCACCGGCGAGCTGGACAATCCCCAGCGCAATCTACCCATAGTGCTGGCTGTAGGCACCGGCCTGGTATTGATGCTCTATCTGCTCCTCAACTTTACCTTTCTCAGCGCGGCGCCCATCTCAAGCATGGAAGGCAAACTGGAAATAGGTGTTGTAGTGGCTGAGGCTGCATTTGGTGGCAGCGCGGGCAAGGTAATGGGCGCAGTGCTGGCGGTACTATTAATCAGCACAGTCAGCGCCATGACCATGGCTGGCCCGAGGGTGCTACAGATGATTGGCGAGGATTTTACAGTCTTCTCCAAACTCGCCCAGTGCAATAAACAGGGCATTCCAGTTAATGCAGTGCTATTTCAGGGCATTCTGGCGATGTTTTTTATTATCAGCGCCACCTTTGAGTCGGTGCTGATTTTCTCCAGTTTTGTGCTGGCCATTAATACGCTGTTTTCCGTGCTCGGGGTTTTTGTGCTGCGCTTTAAAAAGCTCAATATCCCCGGCGCCTTCAAAACCACCGCCTACCCCATTGCACCGATTATTTATTTGAGTGTCACCCTGTGGACCCTGACCTATGTGCTGATCTCAAAGCCAACAGAGGCGCTGATTGGCCTGGGGATTATTGCTGCTGGCGGTCTAATCTATTTTTTATCCGCCGACAAAGCTGAGCAAGATTCGGGTCGCTAAAAAACCATAAGTCGGCAATACTCTGGTTATGAAATCCGACTATCAACGCATCGCTCAGGCCATTGACTTTATTAATGCCAATGCCAAACAGCAGCCCTCTCTGGAGGACATTGCCGCTCACCTGCACCTGAGCCCGTTTCACTTTCAGCGCCTGTTTAGTCAATGGGCTGGGGTGACACCAAAAAAGTATCTGCAAATCCTGACTGTTGGCCGCGCCAAACAATTACTTGCCCAATCTAAACCATTGCTAGATGTATCAGATGCTGTGGGCCTTAGCAGCAGCTCCAGATTGCATGATCATTTTGTGCAGCTTGAGGCCGCCAGCCCTGGACAATTTAAGGCTGGTGGTGCCGGTATGGAGATTCAATATTCTGTGGCTGGTAGCCCATTTGGTGAAGTGTTTATTGCTGTGACTCCCAGAGGTGTCTGTAAGCTATCTTTTTTGAGCAATAATATTGACCAGCAAATCGCAGAGCTGCATAAACAATGGCCCAATGCCAGGCTAATCAATCAAACTACAGAGACCACAAAAACGGTGGAGGCGCTGTTTGCAGGTGAGAGAAATATTGATGGGCCGTTATCGCTCTATGTGAAAGGCACCAATTTTCAAATTAATGTGTGGCGGGCTCTGTTGCAGATTGAGCCGGGCTCTATCAATAGTTATGCGCAGGTGGCGGCGGCGGTGGGTAGGCCCAGGGCTTCGAGAGCTGTGGGGACGGCTATTGGCTCTAATCCGGTGGGGTTTTTTATACCCTGTCATCGAGTGTTACAACAAAGTGGGGGTATTGGGGGGTATCTCTGGGGGGAGACGCGCAAGCATGCTATTCATGCTTGGGAATCTGCTAGGTATTAAAGTTGGGGGCTTTTGATCGAGGGGCTTATCTGCGCCATCACCCTTGAAAAACACGCGGTGAATACATCCCTGTAGTCTCTTGACCAGCATCCATGCTGGTCACGGTTTTACAAGGGTGATGGCACAGATAAGCTCCAAGCTAGGCACGAGATTCATATGACCTGTTTCACCGCCTTAACCAGTAATCCCTTTAATTTCCAAAAAGTCATCAAACCCGTATTCACCCCATTCGCGGCCATTACCTGACTGCTTGTAACCGCCAAAGGGCGCAGCATAATCCTGAGAGGCACTGTTGAGACTAATCATACCGGCCCGCAGCTGCCCTGCTACCCGATGGGCGCGCTCTTTATCGCTGGTGCTGAAATAGGCGGCCAGGCCATAGGGTGTGTCGTTGGCGATTTCGATGGCCTGCTCTTCGGTATCGAAGGGGATCATGGTTAACACCGGGCCGAATATTTCTTCCTGGGCTATGGTCATCTGGTTATTGACGCCGGCAAAGATGGTGGGCTTTACAAAATAGCCGGTTTCAAAACCCTCGGGTTTGCCGGGGCCGCCTGCTACCAGCTCAGCGCCTTCATCAATGCCTTTTGCGATCAGGCCCTGGACCTTATCAAACTGCACTCGGCTGGATAATGGGCCAAGGTGCCAGCCCTCTTTTAATGGGTCATCCACTACTACTTCGGCAGCGGCCTGCTTGGCTATTTCTACGGCTTTGTCGTAGACCGATGACTGCACCAGCATGCGGGAGGGTGCATTACAGGACTGCCCTGTATTACCCATCATATTGGAGACACCCGAACTAACGGCTTTTTCCAGGTCGGCATCTTCAAAAATAATATTGGGGGACTTGCCACCCAGCTCCTGGGTAACGCGCTTTACGGTTTCCGAGGCGGCTTTGGCTACCAGAATCCCGGCTCGGGTTGAACCGGTGAAAGACACCATATCCACATCCGGGTGGGCGGAGATAACCGCACCTACATCAGGGCCATCGCCATTGACCATATTGTAAACACCGGCGGGGAAGCCGGCCTGATCCATTATCTCGGTAAATAGATAACCGGAGATGGGGGCGATTTCACTGGGTTTTAATACCATGGTGCAGCCTGTAGCCAGTGCGGGGGCTACTTTGCAGCTGATCTGATTGATGGGCCAGTTCCAGGGGGTAATAAAGCCACAGACACCTATGGGTTCTTTTACAATTCTGGTGTTGCCAATCTGGCGTTCAAACTCAAACTTTTTGAGGGCTTCTATGGCGGCATTAATATGACCGCGGCCGCAGTCAGCCTGAGCTGCGGTGGCAAAGGATATTGGTGCGCCCATTTCCATGCTGATGGCTACGGACATCTCTTCGTAGCGATCCATATAAATTTTAAGTAGGTTTTCCATCAGTGAAATACGCTCTTCTACACTGACCTGCGCATAACTGGGGAAAGCGGCTTTGGCTGCGGCTACAGCTGCATCTACATCGCCTGCTGCGCCCAGACTGATGGTGGCAATAATTTCTTCTGTCGCGGGGTTTTCTACCGCCAGATCATTGGCCGCCAATGGACTTACCCACTGGCCATTAATATAAAATTTAGTTAGGTCTTTCATTGTTATTCCCTCTCAAGTTGCGCAACAGATTACTGCTGATTCTCAGGTATACCTATACCCTTTTATGGTGGCATCTCTATGCTGCCATAGTTTTTTTACAGCAGGCCTTCCAGAGTTTCCAGGGTCTGCGGGCCTATCAGGCGCTGCAGCAATTTACCCTCTGGGCTAATAACCAGGGTCTCGGGCAATACCTGCACTGGCTCAAGGCCCCAGATGGTTCTGGGGTCGGCCACTAAACTGGGGAACTCAATGCCCAACTTGTCCATTTCAGTGCGCAGCAGGTCGCCCTGGGAGCCATCGAAGTTCACTGCATAGATAGATACATGCTCGCCATGGTCTGCTTGCAGCTGATTAAACTCGGGAATCTCTTTGCGGCAGGGTGCGCACCAGATGGCCCAGTAGTTAATCAGCACCAGCTTTTGCGGCGACTGCAAATCGACGCTGCCGCCATCTAGCAACGCGTATTCGCTGGGCGTATCGGCAGAACAGCCCAGTAGAAACAAACTGGTTATCAGAAGCTTTTTGATCATGGGTCAGTCTCCGTTATGTCTTGGGCAAAGGGCGTTCTGGGTCAGGGGCGCCCTGGGTAAATAGCTCCTCGATACTGAGAGAAAAATTCTCCTGTACCTGGTGACGAGCCTTGCCCGCAAGCATATCGTATTTTGCATACCAGGGATGCTCTGCAATAAGTTTATCTGACTCCCAGGTCGCCGAGCTGTATATATTTTCTCCCAACCAGCCGCAGGCATCATTGAGGCTGTGACTACCCAAATCCCGTATTAGCACATACTGGCCACTCTGGGTTTTCTCCAGAACCCTCTGTTGCAACAACCGGTTGCGCAGCTTTTTCCAATGCTCTGCATCCATACCGCTGGCCACCATAGCTTGATCCGAGAGGCTATCACCGCGCTGCTGGTTCTGCCAACAGTGCCATAGCACCATTAGCGTGGCGACAAGGTCGGGTAACTTTTTACCGCGGCCCTCCACAGAAAACGTCTCCAGGCTGCGCACAAATTCAGCGCCTATCAGAATTAGCATCCAAAGTAGATAGATCCAGATAAGAAATAAGGGTATCGCGGCAAAGGCACCGTAGATATTGGTATAGCTGGAATGGGCCACTATTAGCCCAAATAATGCTTTAGCGCTCTCAAATAGGACCGTGGTTACCAGCGCCCCAAATACTGCATGGCGGGCGCGCACCTTGCAGTTGGGCACGGCGATAAACAATAGACTGAGGGCCATCCAGGTCAGTAACCAGGGCAGATAGGCAAACAGGTATTGGGCAATGCCCAGCGCATCCACTTCATCAACCATCAGACGAAATGACAGCAGATAGGTTTTCATTACCACTCCGGCGGCCAGTAGCAAAGGGCCCAGGCTCAGAATCGCCCAGTAGAGCAGAAAACCGCTCAGGCCCCGACGTCCGCCGTCGGTACCCCAGATATGGTTAAAGGTTTTCTCTATATTGGCGAGCATAAGATAGGAGGTCAGCATCAGTATAACCGCACCCACCGAGCTCAGCTTTCTCGCCTGAGCGGAGAAATCACTCAGGTAGGCCGTAATTTCCTGGCCGCTACTGGGCAGCACCTTGGAGAAAATCCAGCCTTCAACCTGTGATCCAGCTTCCTGAAAGGCCGGTATCAAAGAGAACATGCTGTACATCAGGGTGAGCATGGGCACTATGGCAAACAGGCTCATATAAGTCAGCGCGGCGGCGCTCTGGCGACAGCCATCGCGATTAAATCGCTGCACCAGATAGCTGAGAAACTGCCAAAATAAATGTAAGTACCTATGGTTTTGCACAAGGTCTCTGATCACTGAGATATCCCTCTCTTTCGGTTTGATTAAGTTTGCCCGTACAATGGAGCTCTGGTTTACTAATGAATAGACGCTTATTCATCGAAGCCAATAAAAGGTTAGTCATAAAAAGGATAGTCTATGACCCGCATTTACCATAACCCGAGATGCTCAAAGTCTCGACAAACGCTGGAGCTGCTGCGCGCCAACGGCGTGGAGCCCGAGATAGAGCTGTATCTTGAGACGCCATTGAACGCAGAGACGATTGCCAGTCTGCTCGACAAACTGGGTATCAAGGCAGCGCAGCTGGTACGCCGATCCGAACAGGACTTTAAAGACAATAATCTGGGCCGTGCCGATATCACCGAGGAACAACTAATAGCAGCCATGGTGAAATATCCTAAACTGATAGAAAGGCCTATTGTGGTGGCCGGTAACAGAGCCGTACTGGGCCGACCACCGGAAAATGTTCTGGAGTTACTCTAAAAATGTCTACTCCCTATGTACTAGTGCTGTATTACAGCCGCAATGGCCATGTAAAAATGTTGGCCGATCAAATGGCTCTGGGTATTGAAAGCACCGGCATGGAGGCGCGCCTGCGCACGGTGCCAGCGGTTTCCACTGTCTGCGAGGCCAGCGAAAGCGATATTCCCGACACTGGTGATATCTACTGCACTGAGGATGATCTGGCCAACTGTGCAGGGCTGCTGCTTGGCAGCCCCACCAGATTTGGCAATATGGCGGCGCCCTTAAAATACTTTATCGACGGCACTGCGGGTCTGTGGATGAATGGCTCGATGATCAATAAACCGGCCGGCGTGTTTACCTCAACCTCAAGCATGCATGGTGGCCAGGAATCGACCCTGTTGACCATGATGTTGCCACTGCTGCATCAGGGCATGGTTATTGCTGGCCTGCCCTATTCCGAGTCAGCGCTGACCAGCACCAAAAGCGGCGGCACCCCCTATGGTGCTACCCATGTAGAGGCCGAGGGTCTCAGTGGGGAAGAAATTAAACTCAGTCAGGCTCAGGGCAAACGTATTGCCCATCTGGCAAGTGCATTACATCAACAACAGGGCGACTAATCTTGACCACAGAATTAAAACTTTCGATCAGCAGAACATTAACCCAGAGCAGCTTCTGGCTGCTGATAGCCGTGCTGGCTATCCATCTGTGGATGCAGTCGGCACCAGCTGTTATCTATGTAATTAGTCTGCTGCCACTAATGATTTTTATCCCCGGCATGCTCGCCGATCGCCTGCGCACATTAATCTGGCTGGGCTTTGTACTTCTGCTGTATTTTTACAATGCGGTGCAAAATATGGCAGTACCGGAACCACAGGCAATGGATATTGCTGAACTGGTTTTAACCATAGTGCTGTTTTGCGCATCTATGGTTTACGCCCGCATTCGGCAGGTTAATAATGTTTAAATCACAATTAAAAAGGACTATCTAATGGGCATTATCCGTCGGATCTTTCGCTTTATTGGCAGCGTTATCTCTGTAATCAGAACCTTGCTTGGCCTGGTTGTTTTGGGTTTTATTTTTATCGCCATAGGCGGAATGTTTGCCGATGATCTGCAGCCAATTCCCGAAAAAGGCGCGCTCTACCTGGCCCCAGGTGGTTTTTTGGTCGACCAGAAGACCTACACAGATCCCTTGGAGAAAGTGCTATCTCAGGGCGAGGAGTCTGAGACTCTAGTCAGAGATATAGTTGAGGCGCTGGATGCAGCGGCCCGCGACAGCCGCATTACCCATTTGCTGCTGGACACAGACTATATGGCCGGTGCCGGCCTCAGCAAACTTGAAGAGATTAGCTCGGCGCTAATGCGCTTTAAAGAGAGCGGCAAACCCATGATTGCGGTCGCCGATAACTTTAGCCAACAGCAGTACTACCTGGCCGCCCACGCCGATGAAATTATGCTCAACCCTCTTGGTGGAGTCATGATTACCGGCTTTGCCTCCTACCGCAGCTACTACAAAGAAGCCCTCGACAAGCTCAGGGTCAAGATGCATATCTTTAGAGTCGGTGACTTTAAAAGCGCCATAGAACCCTATATGGATAACAGCATGTCCACCGGCGTCAAAGAGGAACGCCGGGCTCTGATTGACGAACTGTGGCAGTTTTATGGCTCTCAGGTAGAGGAACTGCGCGGCCTGCCCACAGGTGCTATCAATGACTACACCAATAACTTGCATACCAAATTGCGCTCGGCCAATGGCGATAGTGCCGCGCTGGCACTGGAGCAGGGTCTGGTTGATCAGGTGGCCAGCCGCACCCAGATGCTCAAATACCTCAACGAGGTAATCCCCGCCACTGACGGAGAATTTAACAGCATTAACCTTAAGGGCTATCTAAGCCATATTCGTCGCGAACAGGTTATCAGCGCAGCAGCCAAGAAACACCGAGTCGCGCTGGTGGTAGCCAAAGGCACCATTATGGATGGCGAGCAGCCTGAGGGTAGCGTTGGCGGTGATACATTAGCTGGCATCTTTGCCGACTTGCGCCAAGACGAAGATGTTAAAGCGGTTGTGCTCAGAGTAGATAGCCCTGGCGGCAGTGCCTTCGCCTCGGAAGTTATTCGCGATGCTATGGCGGCAACCCGCGCCGAGGGAGTGCCTGTAGTGATCAGTATGGGCAGTGTTGCCGCCTCTGGTGGCTACTGGATTGCCACCGAAGCCGATCGTGTGCTGGCCATGTCTACCACCATTACGGGCTCTATAGGCGTCTACGCTGTTGTACCCACAGTCGAAAACTCTATGGCGGCTCTGGGTATCTATTCCGATGGCGTAAGCACAGCAGATATCTCTGGCATTATGCAGCTCGACCGGGCAATGACTCCCCAGGCAGAGATGTTCTTTCAGGCCGGTGTCGACAATATCTATACGCAGTTTATTGCTCTGGTAGCAGATGCCCGTAACTCAACCCCGGCGGAAGTTCACGAGATCGCTCAGGGTCGAGTATGGACTGGCGAGAAAGCGTTGGAACTGGGTCTGGTAGACCAGCTGGGTGATTTAAATGACGCCATTGAAGTGGCCGCGGAACTGGCTAATCTGGCTGACTATATGGTCGACTACAGGCGCAAACCACTTAGTGTTTATGAGCAGCTCCTGTCGGGTATGAGCAGCAGTGCGGGGGCCTCAATGGCTGCCCTGGGGGTCCGCTCACATGATAGCTGGTTACCCGAGATTCTAAGTCGTCAAGCCAGGAGTCTGGCTCAGCCACTGCAGGCACTGGAGAAATTATCAGACCCCAGAGGCATGTATCTGCTGTGCGAGCAGTGTCCCCAGTAAAAAGAACAGGGTTAAAGCCCGAGGGTCTCTTTGACAAAGGGCAGGGTCAGGCGTCGTTGTTCCTGCAGCGACGCCCCGTCCAACCGCTCCAACGCAGCCATCAACCCCTGGGTATCCCGGGGCAAACGGTTTAATAAAAACACCGCCACCTCATTGGACAGATACAGGCCGCGCATACTGGCGCGGTGCTGTAACAGACGCCGCCGATCATCATCTCTGTACTGCAGCATCTGCAAAATCACACCAGATTTTAGCCGCGACAGCAGATCGGGCAGTATCACATCCAGCTCATCGGGCACCCCATGGGCGGCCATCACCAACTTAGTCCCGGCCTCGCGACAGCGATTAAAGAAGTTAAATAGCGGCTCCTGCCAATCGGGCTTATGGGCCACCAGTTGCAGATCATCCAGACACACCAGAGTCGCAGACTCCAGACCTTCAAGAATATCCTGTGGCGAGTATTCCCCCAGCTCCGAGAGGGGCAGATAGACTGCACCGGCATTTCTGCCCAGCGCCGTTCGCTGGCAGGCGGCCTGCAACAGATGGGACAGGCCGCTGCCACCGGCACCGGCCAGAAATGCAAACTGCTGACCCTCATCCTGGAGTACCAGACTGGCGAGATGCTGAGGGGTACCTCTGGGGGCATAGAAGTTATCGAATGTCGCTTGATCGTCCAGCGTCACCGCCAGACTCAGTTGTTTGGGACTATTCACTCAGATACCCAGCTGTACTCAAGTTTACCACTGAGACTGGCATCCGCCGAACCCTGACCCTGCAGTCGGCCACTGCGCAGCAGCGCCGAGTGCAGCAGTTCTGCACCGCCCTCCACATCAACCGCCAAGGTTAGCTGGTCACCTTTGACGGCAAATATATCCAGAGAATCAACCACCTCTAATTTTTTAAACTGGGCCAGCACTGCCTGATACTTCTTAAAGCTGTCCACACCGCTAATTTGCACCAGCAGCTCATTGGTATTTAGCTGAGGAATATAGGTGTAGGCTCTGGTCAGGCTATCCACCAACGAGTCCACCGCGCTCGTCATAAAGTCCTCACCAGCCAGAGCGCGAAAATCATTGAGCTGACGGCGACCCGCCGACTGATACAGCCAGGCGCCGCGCACCTCTCCAGTAGAGGTGGTATAAAAACGCAGCGCTATCCAGCCATCGGCCTGGTAGCGTTGAGATGCCGGGTCAATAAGATCTGCACGCAGAGACCAGGCCTCATTTACCGAGAGCGACAGCTGGTCCTGTAAATCAAAGTTAGGTAACTGGTACGGCATGCCGCGCTGTTTCATGGCCTGATCAAAGGCCTGCAACACAGCCTGGGCATCCTGGGAAACCTCTGTACCCGAATCGTCTCCAATAAAGCCACGCCCCATCGCCGCATCATCACGCACAATCCATACCAGAAACTTGGGTCTGTTAGAGGGCAGCACCGGCAACTGGGCCTGGCGAATTAACTGGTCGATTGCCTGCCGGGCAAAACTAACTTCCAGCCCCGCCTGTTGGACTGCGCCCTCGGCACTGGGAATATTGCGAAAGCCTATGGCAGCCACAAAGGCATTGGGGTCAGTGAAAAAAGATTGGATACTTGGCGTCAGCATAATTTCGCTGTTGCCAGTCAGCTTGATCAGCACCTGAGCCAGAGCCTGACGAACACCTAATTCTCGCGACTTGGCAGTTTGGTCTGCCACAGGCACCAGGCCAGAGTAGAGTCCGGGCACCTCTTCAGCGAGAGAATGCAGACTAAAACAGGCCAAAAACAGCACTAATATCCGTTTCAACGACGTTTCTCCAAATTAATTTGCCCCATTGTACCAGTGCTTGATGAAAATTAGACTCACTCGCACTAAAATAGCGCTCAATCAATAGCGCCCTGATAAATGGCGTTTTCAAATAGGCGTGTTAACCAGGAAGCCAATCCATGACCGAAAAGACCCAATCTCTGAGCTACAAAGATGCAGGTGTCGATATTGATGCAGGTAACGCCCTAATCGAAAAAATTAAAGGCGCAGCAAAACGCACACGTCGGCCTGAAGTAATGGCTGGGCTTGGCGGTTTTGGTGCTCTGTTTGAACTGCCAACCGGCTATCGTGAACCGGTAATGGTTTCGGGCACAGATGGTGTGGGCACCAAGTTGCGCCTTGCACTGGATCATGGCAAACATGACACAGTGGGAATCGACCTGGTAGCCATGTGTGTCAATGACCTGATTGTCTGTGGAGCTGAGCCTCTGTTCTTTCTCGACTACTATGCTACCGGCAAACTGGATATAGATACCGCCGCCGCCGTGGTCAATGGTATTGCCGATGGTTGCGAACTGTCGGGCTGCTCGCTGATCGGTGGCGAGACCGCCGAGATGCCGGGCATGTACGAAGGCGATGACTACGACCTGGCAGGCTTCTGTGTTGGCATGGCAGAAAAATCTGAGCTCATTGATGGCAGCAAGGTGGCCCTGGGCGATATATTGATCGGCCTTACCTCCAGCGGCCCTCACTCCAACGGCTACTCGCTGATTCGCAAGGTGCTGGAAGTCACCCAAACTGACCCAGCCACCACCCATCTCGATGGCCAGCCATTGATTGACTTGCTGATGGCCCCGACCAAAATCTATGTAAAGTCGCTACTTGCCCTGATTGCCAAATCGCCTGTTCATGCTCTGGCCCATATTACCGGTGGTGGCTTGCTGGAAAATATTCCCAGAGTGCTGCCCGACAATGCAACCGCAGTGATAGATACCAACACCTGGACCCGTCCAGCCGTATTTGACTGGTTGCAACAGGGCGGCAATATTGATGAACAGGAGATGCATCGCACCCTCAACTGTGGTGTGGGCATGGTGATCTGCGTGCCTGCAGAGACAGCCGCAGCCGCTGTGGAATTTCTCAATACCCAGGGTGAACAAGCCTTTGTTATGGGCACTATTCAAGAGACCAAAGCCGGTGAAGAACAGGTACAGCTGCTGGGACTCAGTGCATGACAGAGCAGCCAGCCGCAGAGAAAACACCGCGGCTACTGGTATTAATTTCCGGTGGCGGGTCCAACCTGCAATCTTTTATTGATGCCTGCGCCGCTGGCAGCCTGCAGGCGCAGCTGGTTGCCGTCATTAGCAACAGGGCAGGCGTCAAAGGACTGGATCGCGCCGCTGCGGCCGGTATTCCCAATATACTGGTTGATCATCGCGCCTTCGACAGCCGCGAAGGTTTTGATCAGAGTCTCGGCGATGTTATCGAAAGCTTCGCACCAGATCTGGTAATACTGGCCGGCTTTATGCGCATTTTAACGCCAGAATTTGTCCATCGCTTTCTCGGCAAGCTAATCAATATCCACCCCTCATTGCTGCCGGCCTACCCGGGACTGCACACCCATCAACGCGCCATAGATGCAGGCGATAAACAGGCCGGGGCCACTGTACATTTTGTCACCCCGGAACTGGATGGCGGGCCCTCGGTATTGCAGGCCCAGGTGCCAGTACTGCCCGATGACAGTGCCGACAGCCTGGCCCAGCGAGTGCTGGAATTTGAACACAGAATTTATCCCGCCGCCGTGCAGTGGTTTTGCCAAGGCCGGCTGCGCATGGAAAATGGTGTCGCCCTGCTGGATGGCAACGCTCTCCCAGAGCAGGGGATTATTTTCAGTGACAGCGCTGAACAATAATGGTTTTTGACACTCTAAACCCGCTACTTGCAATAACCTGGCTAGAACCCCAAACAGGAAACTGAGAGCGCAGATGTCGATAACAGCCAACAGCAAAACTATTTGTCGCACCATTCTGGGTTTGGCGGCCCTGACTTTTCTGCCTCTGTCATTGGCCATAGAAATCAAACCCTTCAGCGCCAACTATTCCGCCAAATTTAATGGTATGGAGATAGAGGCCAGTCATCGACTCGAGCAGCTCGAATCCGGCCAGTATCGACAAACATTAAAAGCCAAAAATATTTTTGGCAAAATAAACGAACAGGCATTGTTTAGCCTGTCCGATGACCAGCTGCTGATGCCCCAGGAATATAAATACGAGCGCTCACTGCTGGGAATCAAACGCGCAGAACAGCAGGTATTTGACTGGCCCAATCAGCAGCTGGAATATACCAAGAAAGACCAGCTCACCGTGCTGCCCCTGGAGTCTGGCGTGCTGGATATTATTACCCACAAGCTGCAACTGCGCAGTGATTTGCAATCTGGACAAGAGAATCTTTCATATCCTGTTATTTCAAGGGGAAAGCTGAAACAATATGTCTATAAAGTAATGGCCAGACAGGTATTAGACACCGCGATTGGTCCCCTCAACACAGTGCTTGTGCAGCGCGTCAGGGAAGACAAGGATCGCACCACAAAAATTTGGCTCGCCAGCGACTGGGATTATCTGGCTGTGCAACTAGAGCAAATTGAAAATGGCGAGAGCCATGAGATGAAAATTATTAATGGACAGGTCAACAACCAACCTGTGGTTCCCTTAAATATTGCAGCAGAGAAATAGCTATGGCTCGCCCCCCCAACAAAACCGGTACCAGCCAAATCATCCTCGCCCTGGGTACAGTTGCCGCAGTGGCCGTGATCGGTGGCGCCCTGTATCAGGCTCAAAAATTATCCGATGAAGAAGAGCGAGCCATGATGGAGGTGATACCTCAGCAGGTGGTGACCGAAGCCGTAGTGGCAGCACCTCAGGTACCAGAGGCCGAGATACCAGAACCAGAACCAGAGATTGCAGTTCAGCCCGAAGCCAAAACCACGCCAGTTATGAAAGCACCCCAGCTACCTGACCTGGATAACAGCGATGACTTTGTGCGCGACCGCCTGCTGCTGATCAAACACAGAGCCGATGTAGAAACCTGGCTAAATACCGACGACCTGATTCGCCGCACCGCCAGCTACATGGATGGCCTGTCCCGCGGTGTTGTGCTCAGTAAAATCTTTCCTCTAACTGCCCCAGAAGGCAATTTTACCACCCACAGAGATGGCGAAGTTATCTGGTTAAATGCAGGCAATTACGAGCGCTACAACAGCACAGTAGCGGCCTTAATTAGTCTGGATATGGCATCCATGGCCAAGATGTTCCATTTTATTCGTCCGCTGCTGGAGAGTGCTTTTGCCGAGATGGGTTATCGCCCGCGCCAGATGGATGGCATTATCTTGCAGGCCATTGATAATATTCTGGCCACGCCAATTATCGTCGAGCCAATTAAGTTAACCAGAGATTCCGTAGCCTACCAATTTGCCTCCCCAGAATTGGAAGCCCTGCCGCCCATTCAAAAGCAACTGCTGCGCACCGGCCCGGAGAACACCCAGCGCCTGCAACAGCAAGCACTGGCCTTAAAAGACGCTCTGCTTAACCCCTAAAGATTGACTCTAGGTTTTAGGCAGAGTTACACCAGTCTGACCCTGGTACTTGCCGCCACGATCGGCGTAAGAAGTATCACAGACTTCATCAGACTCAAAGAACAGCATCTGCGCCACACCCTCATTGGCATAAATTTTTGCCGGCAGATTGGTGGTATTGGAAAATTCCAGGGTTACATGCCCCTCCCACTCAGGCTCCAGCGGCGTAACATTAACAATAATGCCACAGCGCGCGTAAGTGGACTTGCCCAGACAGATAGTCAGCACCGAACGGGGAATTTTAAAGTACTCAACCGTTCGCGCCAGCGCAAAACTGTTGGGCGGGATAATGCAGAATTCGCCCTGCATATCCACAAAGGAATCATTGTCAAAATTCTTAGGGTCTACCGTCTTAGAATGCACATTAGTAAACACCTTAAACTCATCCGCACAGCGCACATCATAGCCATAGCTTGAAGTGCCATAGGAAATAACCCGATCATCTCCAGAGTAGCGCACCTGACCAGCCTCAAAGGGCGCGATCATTTGCTGTTGCTCCGCCATACGACGAATCCAATGGTCTGACTTAATGCTCATTTAGGCTAACTCCAAGGCTTGAGATTGATTTTTAGTTCGGGCGGTATCATACCTGTTTGGGCGGGTTGGGCAAGAGATCCCTCACTGCGTTCATATTGACTCGCTACTGGAAAACAATCTCCGGCCCTGCACCCTTACTGGCTGCTTCTAGCTCATCGATAACCGACTGGGCAATCTGCCTGTAATGTTGTGCTATGGCAGCCTCTGGTTCAGCAACTACCGACGGCAAACCCCGATCGCCATTTTCACGAATAGATCGGTCCAATGGCAAGCTGCCCAATAATCTGGTCTCGTATTGCTCCGCCACGTTGGCGCCACCACCATCACCAAAAATCGCCTCGGTATGGCCGCACTCTGAGCAGATATGCATGGCCATATTCTCAACAATACCTAGCACAGGAATCTTCACCTTCAAAAACATCTCTATGCCTTTTTTGGCGTCCAGCAGGGCAATATCCTGGGGCGTGGTAACGATTACCGCGCCTGACACCTGAGCCTTTTGGGCCAGGGTTAGCTGTATATCGCCGGTGCCCGGCGGCATATCCACCACCAGCACATCCAGTTCGCCCCACATGGTCTGTCCCAGCAGCTGTTGCAACGCACCAGCGGCCATAGGCCCGCGCCAAGCCATTGGCGTCTGATCTGTAACCAGATAAGCCATGGACATGGTCTTAAGCCCATGGGCTTCAATCGGAGCAAAGTGCTTTTCGTCGGCGGCTGTGGGTCTGGTGCCCTCTGGTACGCCCAACATCATGGCAATGCTGGGGCCGTAGATATCGGCATCCAGCAGGCCGACCTTTTTACCGGCTGCCTGCAGGGCCAATGCCAGGTTTACTGCCGTGGTGGACTTACCCACACCGCCTTTGCCTGAGGCCACTGCCACTATGTATTTCACCTGATCTAACACTAAACCACCCCAAATTTTAAAATTTTATCTAATACGGCCATTCACCGCGCTTCAGAGCAGTAATTGGCAGTGAAAAGTTGACGCAAAATCGCTATAGTTGCGGCTTGCCAACAATGCCCCATAAAAGAATCTGAACCATGTCATCAAAGCGCCAAATACTGGTCACCAACGCCCTGCCCTATGCCAATGCTGCACTGCATCTTGGGCATATTCTGGAATACACCCAAACCGATGTCTGGGTGCGCTTCCAACGAATGCGCGGGAACGAATGTTACTATGTTTCCGCCGACGATGCCCATGGAACTGCCATCATGCTTAAGGCAGATGAAAAAGGCATTAGTGCCGAGCAGCATATTGCCGATATGCGTGCCATTCACGAAGCTGACTTCCGGGACTTTTTGATTGGCGTGGATAACTATCACAGCACCCATTCCGACGAGAATCGCGAGCTGTCCGAGCTGATCTACAACCGCCTTAATGACAATGGCCATATCGCCAAGCGTGAAATCACCCAGGCCTTTGATCCAGAGAAGAATCTGTTTTTGGCCGACCGCTATATCAGAGGCACCTGCCCCAAATGTAAAACCGATGACCAGTACGGCGATAACTGCGAAGCCTGCGGTGCCACCTACTCGCCCACCGACCTAATTAACCCGGTATCCGCTATCTCTGGGGCCACCCCCATTGAGAAAGAATCGATCCATTATTTCTTTAAGCTGCCAGAATTCACTGAGTTCTTGCAGGAATGGACCCGCAGCGGCGCTGTGCAGACAGAAGTGGCCAATAAACTGGGCGAATGGCTGGATAGCGGCCTACAGGAATGGGATATCAGCCGCGATGCCCCCTACTTTGGGTTTGAAATACCCAACGCGCCGGGCAAGTATTTTTATGTGTGGCTGGATGCGCCTATTGGCTATATGGCCGCCTTTAAAAACCTCTGCGACCGGGATGGTATCGACTTTGATCATTACTGGGCCGCAGATACCACCACCGAGCTATACCATTTTATCGGCAAGGATATTGTTAACTTCCATGCCCTGTTCTGGCCAGCCATGCTCAAGAGTGCCAACTATCGCACCCCAAGCAAAGTCTGTGTCCATGGTTTTGTGACGGTAAATGGCAAGAAGATGAGCAAGTCCCGGGGCACCTTTATCAATGCCCGCTGCTATCTGGACCATTTAAACCCGGAGTACCTGCGCTACTACTACGCCTCTAAACTCAGTGGCTCGGTAGAAGATATCGACCTGAATCTGGAAGACTTTGTACAAAAGGTCAATAGCGACCTGGTGGGCAAGGTAGTGAATATCGCCAGCCGCTGCGCCAAGTTTGTCGCCAATGGCAATGATGGGGCGCTATCCAGCAATATTGAAAACCCCGCCCTCTGGGCACAGGTTAGCGGTGCTGCCGATACCATTGCCGAGCATTATGAAAATCGCGACTACGGCAAAGCCATCCGCGAGATTATGGCTCAGGCCGATGCCGCCAATGAATATATTGCCGCCAAAGAACCCTGGAAACTCAACAAAGTAGAGGGCAAGCAGCAGGAAGTGCAGGATATCTGCTCGTTGGGTATCAATCTGTTCCGCGTATTGCTGGGTTACCTCAAGCCGGTACTGCCCGCCATGGCCGCTGAGGGAGAAGCCTTTTTAAACAGCGAGCTCAGCTGGGACAGCCTGCAACAGCCACTGACCGAACATAAAATTAACCCCTTTAAACCCCTGATGCAGCGCATCGAAAAAGACCGGGTGGACGCCATGGTAGAAGCCAGCAAAGAAGAAGTAGCCCAGACCGCAGCGCCAAAACTGGAAGGCCCATTGGCCGACGACCCCATTGCCGATGAGATTAACTTTGATGACTTTATCAAGGTAGATCTACGCGTAGCACAGATTGTAAAAGCCAGCCATGTAGAGGGGGCAGAAAAGCTGCTGCAGCTAACCCTGGATATAGGCGGTGAAACCCGCAATGTGTTCTCCGGTATTAAGTCATCATACAACCCAGAAGACCTCGAGGGGCGCCTGACCGTTATGGTGGCCAATCTGGCACCGCGCAAAATGCGCTTTGGCATGTCCGAAGGCATGGTGCTGGCCGCTGGCGATAAGCAGGGCATTTATTTACTGGAGCCAGACTCAGGTGCCAAACCAGGTCAGCGGGTGACCTAAAAACCCCCGCCATTAGTATTTATTAGATAGACCTAAAAGTACTAAAGGCCCGCCCCATTACTATTGAATCCGGTGAGTTGATTCTAGGATAATGGGCCACTTATCAACAGATGCGCAGGCTATGCAAGAATTTGCGGTAATTCTGGTCAGTTCCATTCTGATCAATAACTTTGTACTGGTGCAGTTCCTCGGGCTGTGCCCGTTTATGGGTGTGTCCACCAAACTGGAATCCGCAATCGGCATGTCTGCCGCCACCACCTTTGTGCTGACCTTAACGGCCATGGCCAGCTATGTGGTAGATGTGTTGGTACTAATGCCCATGGGCCTGATCTACCTGCGCACCATCGCCTTTATTCTGGTAATTGCCGCCGTGGTGCAGTTCACCAAAATGTTTATCGAAAAATCCAGCCCCCTGCTATATCGGGTGCTGGGTGTGTTTTTGCCCCTTATCACCACCAACTGTGCTGTGCTTGGAGTGGCGCTGCAAAATGCCTCCAAAGACCTCAACTTTATGCAGTCGTCCCTGTATGGCTTTGGTGCAGGTGCCGGCTTTTCACTGGTATTAATTTTCTTCTCTGCCATGCGCGAGCGGCTGGCAGTCGCCGATATTCCGGCACCTTTCGAGGGCGCGGCTATCGCCATGATCACCGCCGGTCTAATGTCACTGGCCTTTATGGGCTTTAGCGGACTGGTGTAAATGATCGAAACCATTGCGCAGTACCCCATCCTCGCCGCGCTGATCGCGCTGGTCGGACTAGGCATATTATTTGGTGCCCTGCTCGGCTTTGCCGCGGAAAAATTTAAAGTTGAGGGCGACCCCATTGTCGAGCAGATCGACGAACTGCTGCCTCAGACCCAGTGTGGCCAGTGCGGCTTTCCCGGCTGCCGTCCCTATGCCGAGTCTATAGCCAAAGGCGATGCCATCAACAAGTGCCCCCCTGGCGGCCAGGCCACAATCAACGCCATTGCCAACCTGCTGGATGTGCCAGCCCCAGAGCTGGATGCCGAGCATGGCGAGGAAGCCGACGTAAAAACCGTCGCCTATATCCGTGAAGATGAATGCATAGGCTGCACCAAATGCATTCAGGCCTGTCCGGTAGACGCCATACTGGGTGCCGCCAAGCTAATGCACACGGTAATCGCCGACGAATGCACCGGGTGCGACCTCTGCGTAGAGCCCTGCCCGGTAGACTGCATTGATATGCTGCCCGTAGAAGAAACCATTAAAGAATGGCACTGGCCCGCGCCACCCACCACTGCAGATTTAATTGCCAGTGATCTGAGGCCACAGCTATGAAGACATGGGTGACTCCCGGCGGCGTGCACCCCCCGGAAAACAAACATCAGTCCCTGACCCTGCCCATAGGGTCATTGCCACTGCCCGAGAAATTACTGATAACCCTCAGCCAACATATAGGCACGCCGGCAAAACCCTGTGTAGAGCTGGGCAGCAGCGTACTTAAAGGGCAAAAGATTGCCGAGGCCGCAGGCCCGGTGTCTGTGCCCATGCATGCACCAACCTCAGGCACCATCAGCGCCATAGAGCACCGCCCCATAGCCCATTCCTCCGGCATGCTGGCACCCTGTATTGAAATCACCAGCGATGGCCGCGATCAGTGGCAAGCCCACCAGGGCATTGAAGACTATAAAAATGCCTCGGCCAGCACCCTGTTGCAGGCCATTGCCGAGGCTGGCATTGCCGGTATGGGCGGCGCAGGCTTTCCCTCCGCGGTAAAATTAAACCCCGGCAGTGAGCGCCCCATACATACATTGATTGTCAATGCCACCGAGTGCGAGCCCTATATCACTGCCGATGACTCCGCCATCCGCGAGCGCGCCGCAGAGATTATTGAAGGCATAGGTATACTCAGCCAGATACTGGGCCATCCCGACAATATACTGATTGGCATTGAGGACAATAAGCCCGAGGCCATAGCAGCACTGGAGCCACATACCCAAGACAGCGGCGTCTCAGTGGTGTCCTTCCCCACCAAGTACCCCTCAGGTGGCGAGAAGCAGTTGATCTATATACTCACAGGCCAGGAGATACCCAGCGGTGGCCTGCCCGCTGACATAGGTATGGTATGCGTAAATATAGGCACCACCTACGCCATTAAGCGCGCAATCGTCGAGGGCGAGCCCCTGATCTCGCGGGTCACCACCATGACCGGTGAGGCCTGCGGCATTAACCGCAACTATGAAACACTGATCGGCACCATGGTCAGCCATATGCTTGAACATAGCCAGTTCAACCAAGACCGCTGCAGCCGGCTGGTAATGGGTGGCCCCATGATGGGCTTTAGCCTGACTAGCGCCGAAGTGCCCATAGTTAAAACCACCAACTGCATACTGGCACCCAGCTACGACGAAATTCCCGATGATGAGCCAGCCCAGCCCTGTATCCGCTGTGGCCTGTGCGCCGAGGCCTGCCCAGTTTCCCTGCTGCCACAGCAGCTATTTTGGTACTCCCAGGCTGAGGATCATGAGCGCCTCGAAGCGCACAATTTATTTGACTGCATTGAATGTGGCGCCTGCTCCTATGTGTGCCCCAGCAATATTCCGCTGGTGCAGTACTATCGCCACAGCAAAGGTGAGATACAAAAGGCCAGAGTAGAAAAAGTAAAATCTGACCATGCCCGCCAGCGCTTTGAGTTTCATCAACAGCGTATGGAACAGGCAGAGCGAGACAAAGAAGCCAAACGTGCCGCGCGCCGCGAGGCTGCCGAAAAAGCCAAGACTGCTAAATCAGGCAGCGAAGACAAGTCGGGTGCCGGTTCTGCCGCCGATATTATCGCCGCTGCGCAGGCCCGCGCCGCGGCCAGAAAAGTCAGCCCGGAACAGCAGCAGGCCAAGTTTGAACGCTCCATTGCCGGTGCCGAGATGCGCCTGCAAATGGCCGAAGAAAAACTCGCCGAAGCCGACGATAGCCAGACCGACGAGCAGAAAAATATTCTGGTCGCCGCCGCTGAAGCTGCCCGACAGAAACTCGAGCAGGCCAGAGGGCGGCTGGCCGAACATCTGAAAGAGCGCAACGGGGAGCAGGTGGACTGATGGCCTTTAAGCAGATCACCTCACCCCATGCCCATGCCTCGCAAAACACCGGCAAAGTTATGCAACTGGTGCTCTGGGCCACATTGCCCGGACTGCTGGCGCTGACCTACCACTTTGGCTGGGGCAGCCTGATCAATGTGGTTTTGGCCACCGCCACCGCGGTAGCAACAGAAGCATTGATAGTGCAGATGCGCGGCCGCTCGGTAAGCTTTTATCTGCGCGACTACAGTGCCGCCGTAACCGCCGTACTGCTGGGCCTGTCCCTGCCACCACTGGCACCCTGGTGGGTAGTGGTTGTGGGTACATTGTCATCTATAGTGGTGGCCAAACATCTCTACGGCGGCCTGGGTTACAACCCATTTAACCCGGCAATGGTCGGCTATGTGGTGTTGCTGATCTCCTTCCCTATTCAGATGACCAGCTGGGTTACCCCATTGGCACTGCTGCCCGACGGCGTGTCACATCCGGGATTAGTTGAGTCCCTAAGCATTGTATTTGCTGGCTACAGCCCAGCCGATGGTGTGACCGGCCCCACCCCGCTGGATAGCTTTAAATATAGCGATGGCCTGTTGGTGGATCAAATCTACAGCCAGAACCCATTATTTAGCCAGGCTGGTATAGCCGGCGTAGGCTGGGAATGGGTGAATCTCGGCTTCCTGGCCGGCGGCCTGGTGTTGCTGGGCAGCAGAATATTTACCTGGCATGGGCCAGTGGCCATGTTGGCGACCATCGCCATAATGTCGGCACTTTTTTGGGATGGCGGCAGCTCAAACAGCCCGGGCTCACCGCTGATGCACCTGTTTAGTGGCGCCAGCATGATGGGGGCATTCTTTATACTCACCGACCCGGTATCATCGGCAGTTAGTAACCGCGGGCGCCTGGTCTACGGTGCCCTGATTGGTGTGCTGGTCTATATTATTCGTGCCTGGGGCAACTACCCAGATGCGGTGGCCTTTGCCGTACTGCTGGCCAACTTTGCTGCACCCTTTATCGACAACTACACATTGCCACGCACCTATGGCCATATTGATAGACGCCGAGCCACCGAAAAAGAGGAAGATCAGCAGGAAGAGGAGAAATCCAAATGACCTTTGCATCCATACGTTTTAACAGCCTGCTACTCGCCGGCTTTGCCCTGGTCACTGCACTGATACTGGCAACCACAGATTCGCTGACCAAAGACCGAATTGCCGACTCCGAGCGCAAGGCCGCCCAGCGCGCCCTGCTGGAGATTATTCCCATCGACCGTCACGACAATGACCTGCTGATGGACGTGCAACCGATACCGGAAAAATTTTGGCCGGCCCTAGGCCTAAAGAAAGGCGGCAATATTCATATAGCCCGCAACAGTGGCCAGCCGGTAGCCGCGATTATTCCCACAGTGACTCCAGATGGGTACAGCGGCAATATTGGCATGATTATCGGCGTTAACTTCGACGGCACCATTGCCGGTGTGCGCGTGATTGAACACAAAGAAACCCCAGGGCTGGGCGACAAGGTTGACCTTAAAAAGAGCGACTGGATTCTCAGCTTTAATGGCGCCTCACTGGTCAACCCCCAGGCATCGGGCTGGGACGTAAAAAAGAACGGCGGCAACTTTGACCAGTTTACCGGTGCTACTATTACCCCCAGAGCGGTAATTTATCAGATCGCCCAGGTACTGGAATACTTTAGCGAAGATAGCGAACGGCTTTTAACCGAAGCCGCCCTGGCAGCAAAAGACAGCCAGGCAGCTAACCACAGCATGCAGGCCAACCCATGAGTGAAGTCACAGCAGCAGAAGTCGCCAAAAACGGACTCTGGACCAACAACCCGGCACTGGTTCAGTTGCTGGGCCTGTGCCCGCTGCTGGCAGTAACCGGCACAGTGGTCAATGCACTGGGACTGGGCATAGCCACACTGGCGGTACTGATTGGCTCCAACACCATAGTTTCGTTAATTCGCAACCATGTTAGCGACGCCGTGCGCCTGCCCGTCTTTGTGGTAATTATCGCCGCCTTTGTCACCTGCGCCGAACTGCTGATGAAGGCCTACACCTATGAGCTCTATCAAATACTGGGTATCTTTATTCCACTGATTGTTACCAACTGCGCTATCCTCGGTCGCGCCGAAGCCTTTGCCAGCAAGCAGACTGTGGGCATGGCCGCCTTTGATGGTTTGATGATGGGGCTGGGCTTTTTGGCCGTACTGATATTGCTGGGAGCCATCAGAGAACTGCTGGGCCAGGGCACCATATTTGCCGATATGCATCTGCTATTTGGTGCCGGTGCCTCCGACTGGGTAATGCAGCCCTTTGGCGACAGCTATAGCTTCCTGGTGATTATTCTGCCCCCGGGCGCATTTCTGGTTACCGGCTTTTTAATCGCGATTAAAAATGCCATAGACAATGCCATCAAACGCCGCGCCGATGCGCAAAAAGCAGCGCCGGTTAAAGGTGCCAAACGCATCCGCACCACAGGGCATATCAGTTAGAAATTAATCTGTTATAGCAGTGTCAAAGTGAATAACAGTAGCAAAAGGAATTGAAATATTATGCATAGGTCCGGCGCCCAGTTAGTGCGCTACGCACTGGAACAACTCAATACCGAACAGACCTTTGGCGTGGTTGGCGACCCCAACCGCGCAATCTATAACGAGCTGCAACAGTCCTCTATTCACACCCATCTGGTCAATCAAGAACTCAGCGCCGCCTTTATGGCCGATGCCATCAGCCGCACTGCCCAGGGCGAAGCCGTAGGCACCATGCTAATTACTGCCGACGCCATTATTAATCAGGGCATAGCCGAAGCCTTTATTGCCGGGGTGCCCATGCTAATTATCGCCGGTGCCGCAGAATCTCAACACCAGGCGCTGGACCAACAGCAGCTATTAAAACCGCTGACCAAAGCCCGCTTTAGAATCAGCCGCACCGAAGATATAGTCGGCAGCCTGTTCGAAGCCCACCAGATAGCCACCAGCGGCAAACCCGGCCCCGTGTATCTGGAAATACCAGTAGCACTGCAACTACAGACCCAGGAGCTGGACGAACCTCTGCCCGTACATCTATGCGCCGCCAATCAACCCGAGCTGGATCTACAGCAGATTGATGCCACAGCCCAGGCACTGTTAAATGCCGAGCAACCCGTCCTGTTCGCAGGCTGGGGCGCAGTATCTAACCAGCCAGAGCTGGTGGCATTGGCAGACAGACTGGCCGCGCCAGTGTGCACCAGCTTGCCGGGAGTCAGCGCCTTTCCTGCCAAGCATCTGCTGCATGCCGGGCTGGCAGTTAACCCCAGCGCCCAGCGCATGCTTAAAGACTGCGACCAGCTGCTGGCCATAGGCACAGACCAACAGGACCTGGACTCAGCAGACCTGCCCGACAATATTATCCAGCTAGCACCCCAGGCCATTCCCGCACTGCTCTATCAGCTCAACGAAATACAGGCCAATGGCAACCTCTTTAAAGCCAGAGAAAAAACCCTGAGCAAAACCATTGCCAAATACAAAACCCAACTCAGCGAAGACTGGCTGGAACACAACAGCAAAGGCCGGGTAAATCCCGCGGTATTTTTTCAGGCCCTAAGTGAAGGCCTAAATAGCGCAGGTCTAAATAGCGATGCCATTGTAGTCACAGGTCACGGCACCCACAGAGCACTAGCCGCCGAACTACTGCCCATCAGCAGCCCCCGGGGATTTATCTGCCCCAGCAGCTTTAATGCCCAGGGCTACTGTGTACCCGCCGTCAACGCCATCAAAATGGCCAACCCCGACAAACAGGTAGTGGGCATAGTGGGCGACGGCGCCATGATGATCAACGGCATGGAAATACAGACCGCCGTACGCCAAAAACTGGGCACCCTCTACTGCCTGTTTAATAACAGCCAGCGCAGCACCAACAAAAACCCCGGTCATATGAACTGGGGCGCCTTTGCCGACGCCCTGGAATGTGGCTACTTCCCCATCACCAACAACCAGGGCATAGACACCATAATGCGCCGCGCACTGGAAACCACAGCCCAGGGACAGCCAGTAATACTAGAAGTCTGCATCGACTACAGCCGCAAAAGCTACTATGGGGAGTACCAAGAAAAAGCCCGGCAGGCCAGCCTGCCAGGCAGAGATAGATTGGCCGATGTGAAGCGGGCGATTGTGCGCAAGATTATGGGAGAAAAATCGGACTAGTGGTCCTACAAGTCTTTAGCAAACAGCATATCAATATTGCGAAAGGCCTTAAATTCCAAATGGTTATTGCTGGGGTCTTTCACAAATAGGGTTGCCTGCTCGCCTGCCTGGCCCTCAAAGCGGATATAGGGCTCAATCACAAACTCGATATTGTTGGCCTTCATCATCTCCACCGCTTGCTCATACTGCTGCCACTCCATAATTACGCCAAAGTGCGATGCCGGAACCGCGTGGCCATCTACCCCATTGGTTGCAGCTGAGGGGTGGTGCTCTGGCGCCACCAAATGAGCCACCAGCTGATGGCCAAAGAAATCAAAGTCGATCCAGCGGTCTGATTCACGGCCAGTGGGGCAACCGAGGATGCCGCTGTAAAATGCGCGAGCAGCTTCCAGATCGGTGACTGGGAAGGCTAGGTGGAAACGGGGATAATTGGGATTCTGCATAACCGCAGTATATTTCAAAAGGCGGCAGTAATGGAACCTGCCGCCATGGGGGAGAAGCGTTTAGCACACTGCATATTAAAAAGACTTGGCAAAACCCAGGGACAGGGCCGTTAGGGTGCTGCCCTGCTTATCGGCGTAGCGCACTAGTTCCAGGCTGGAGTGCACATGGGGCATTAGGGCCCAGTCGGCGCCTAGGCCGTAGGAGATATCATCGACCTTGTTTTCGGTGGTGACACCCAGGGTGGTCTGCTCAACTGCTATCTGGGTGTAGCCAAGCAACAGGTAGGGGTAAAACCTGTCTCCTGCGGGTGCGCCCACTCGGACATAGGCGCCGTAGAATTCCTGCACCTCAAACTCAAATTCCTGGGCAAAAACAGAGTCGACCAGACTGTCGCTGCCCAGCCCGTAACCCAGGCGAAACTCCGCCGACAGAAATGGGCTGTACTGCTTGCCCATGCGACCATAAATAGCGCCTACCTCAGCATCTTCAAAGCCCTGCTCGGCAACTTGCATAGCGGATAGATTGATACCAATGTAGGCATCAGGAGCGTAGTAAAAGTGAGTGTAATGGTCCTCAGCAAAGGTATTGCTGGGAGAGAATGCAGACACTAACGAAAATACCAACGCGACAAACCAAAAGACAGCTGTCCATTGTTTACACATGTTATTTTCCTTAATTGTAAAAAGGTACTGCAAACACCTTTTGAGCTACACCACCTGCCAACGTGGCGACTGATTAAGTACCTCCCGAACTTCTTGCTTGTTGATGCAATCGCGACCTACTGACTGAACTGAAGTGGTGCGGCAGAGTATAGAAACCACTTCAAAAACCCCGTATTGAACCCCCTGGAGTAACCAACTATCTCCATCCTCCATGTGGCTTACAACTTCCTGATGTATGTCTAAATAGAGCGAGTCAGACTCCCTATACCCCAACTCAGTTGCGTCTATACCTGCGTGCAGCCCAACCCGACAATCTTGCGGCCACAGGCTCATTACCATCTCGAAACATCTATCAAACTGATCTTCCCGAATAATATCAACCACAGTCTTTGCCTCCAAATCCATTTGGGTGTGGGTAAAATTTGGTTAGATAAATATATAGACTATAAATTTGCGACCGTGGTGACTAGTTGAAAAGATACTGACGAAAGGTCATGCCAACGCACGACCCTTATTCTGATGATCGTAAAGGATTTTTTCTTTTTGGGATGAGTTACCAGGGCAGTGCGTCCAGGTCTACGTTGCCGCCAGTGAGGATAATGGCTACCCGCTTGCCCTGAAACTGCTCGGGCTGGTCCATTATGGCGGCCAGGGGTACGGCGCAGGAGGGCTCTATAATCACTTTGAGTCTGGTCCAGATTAGGCGCATGGCTTCAACTATGCGCTCTTCGGAACAGAGCAAAATATCGTCTACGGTATTGGTGATGGCGGCAAATGGGCGCACCCCGACTGTGGCGCGCAGACCGTCGGCTATGGTGTTGGGGCTGTACTCTGCCAGGCGCTGGCCTGTGGTGAAGCCCAGCCAGGCATCTTTGGCCTGCTCTGGTTCTGCACCTATCACCTGAGCATTACTCAGGGCTTTAACTGCAATGCCAGTGCCACCAATTAAGCCGCCACCACCCACTGGGGCCATAACAATATCTACTTCAGATTCAATCTGTTGTAACAATTCAACTGCGGCTGTGCCCTGCCCCGCCATAATCTGGTCCGCGTCGAAAGGGTGCACTAATGTATAGCCGTACTGCTCAACTAATGTTGTGATTGCGGCTTCCCTCGCCACCATGGTTGGCTCACAAAGCTGTATGGTGGCACCATAGCCCGCCACTGCGGCTTTTTTAACCGCGGGGGCATTCTCTGGCATCACCACGGTGCAATCAGCACCTCTTAAGCTTGCGGCCCAGGCCAATGCGGCGCCATGGTTGCCCGATGAATGGGTAACAACGCCTTTGTGCAGACTGGCCTGGTCCATGGAAAATACTGCATTGCAGGCGCCGCGGGCTTTGAATGCACCAATCTTTTGGAAGTTTTCTGCTTTAAAAAATAATTCACAGCCCATCATTTTATTGAGCAGCTGACTCTGCAAAATAGGCGTGCAATGAATATGGGGCGCTATGCGCTTATGGGCTTGCTGAATATCTTTAATGGTTAATTTCATAGCGTCAGTTTAGCCCAATCATGACGAGACTCGCGACTAAAACAAATAGTTTGCATCAGCCCAATGGTTACTTTATTTTGGTGGGAGTGATGGCCAGTATTACCCTTGGGCTGGTGGCTCTATTTAAAAGGAATAAATGGCTGTGATGGAAAAAATCGAATACTGGCTAACATTACCTATTATACAAATCGGTGATTTTTCACTGCGCCTGTCCGATCTAGCTTCTGCCATGGGCATTATTATTGTCACCATGATTGCGTCGCGGGTACTCACCCGCGCTGCCACAGTGGCAGGCAAACGCAGCCGCGCTAAAGATCAAAATATCTATGTTATAAACCGGGTGTTGAAATACCTAGTTTATGCACTGGGCATTTTTATGGCCCTGTCGGTACTGGGTTTTAGTTTTGATAAGCTGGCCCTTATCGTAGGTGCACTGGGTGTGGGTATTGGCTTTGGTTTGCAGTCTATTGTTAATAATTTTGTCAGCGGCATTATTATTCTGTTTGAGAAGTCTCTGCGGGTGGGGGATTTTATTGAGTTGCCCAATGGTCTATTGGGGGAGGTGCGGGAGGTTAATATCCGCAGCACGCTGATTCGCACATTGGATAATGCGGATATCCTGGTGCCAAACTCAGACTTTATTACCAACCAGGTGAATAACTGGACCCTGAATGACGATGTTAGGCGCTTTACCATTAATTTCAGTGTGGCCTACGGCAGCGATTTATCACTGGTTACAAAAGCTGGTCTTGAGGCGGCAAATAGTATCGAGCATACATTGCAGCGCCCCAACCTGATGCCGGCTGTTCTTGTTCGTGAGCTGGGTGACTCTGGTGTGGAGTGCATGCTATCGGTATGGACTGAAGGCGATCTGGTCAAGCGGCCGGGGCTGATCACCTCGGCTTACCTGACCGCCATATACAATAGCTTGAGAGAGCATAACTTGGAAATCCCATTCCCACAGATGGACGTGCATATGCGCGGCGAATAAGGTCTGGGCAATAAAAAAGCCGCTCTAATGAGCGGCTTTTTTACAGGTTCCATTTGCTGCTGTTACTTAAGGTCGCGACCGCGGTTGGCCGCAATTCGCAGACGCAGGGCATTTAATTTAATAAAGCCCTCGGCATCCGCTTGATTGTAAGCGCCACCATCGTCATCGAAAGTAGCAATATTGGCATCAAATAAGCTGTCATCGGACTTGCGCCCTACCACGCTCACATTGCCTTTGTAGAGTTTGATGCGAACGTCACCATTAACCACATCCTGAGTCTGATCAATTGCGGCTTGCAGCATCAGGCGCTCTGGAGCCCACCAGTAGCCGTTGTAAATAAGCTTGGCGTAGCGCGGCATAAGTTCGTCTTTCATATGAGCCACTTCGCGGTCCAGAGTCAGAGACTCTATGGCGCGGTGGGCTTTCATCATTACGGTGCCCGCTGGGGTTTCGTAGCAGCCGCGAGACTTCATGCCTACATAGCGGTTTTCCACTATATCCAGGCGGCCTACGCCATTGGCGCCGGCTACTTTGTTGAGGTGCTCTATAACTGTGGCCGCTGACATGGCTACACCGTCGATGGCAACAATATCGCCCTTCTGGTAGCTGATATCCATGTAGGTAGCCTGATCAGGTGCTTCCTCTGGAGACACTGTCCAGCGCCACATATCGTCTTCGGCTTCTGACCAGGGGTCTTCGAGGTTGCCGCCCTCGTAGGAGATATGCAGCAGGTTGGCGTCCATGGAGAAGGGGGATTTTTTACCGCGCTTCATTTCTACGGGGATTTTATGCTCAGCGCAGTAGTCCATTAGCTTGTCGCGGGAATTTAAATCCCATTCGCGCCATGGGGCTATTACTTTAATGCCTGGCTTGAGGGCATAGGCTCCCAGCTCAAAACGCACCTGATCATTGCCCTTGCCTGTCGCACCATGGGAGATGGTGTCGGCACCGGTTTCATTGGCGATTTCGATTAGGCGCTTGGCGATTAGCGGGCGGGCAATGGAGGTGCCCAGCAGGTACTCGCCTTCGTAAATGGTATTGGCGCGGAACATGGGGAATACAAAGTCCCGTGCATACTCTTCGCGCAGGTCGTCGATATAAATCTCTTTAACACCCAGAGCCTCTGCTTTGGCGCGGGCGGGTTCTACTTCTTCACCCTGGCCTATATCGGCGGTAAAGGTAACCACTTCGCAGTTATATTCTTCCTGCAGCCACTTAACAATAACTGAGGTATCCAGGCCGCCTGAGTAGGCGAGAACGACTTTATTGACCGATGACACGTTGCTTAATCCTTTGCTGGGGAAAACGGGGGCGAATTCTACCCTAAATTGATGGCTTTGTGTGCCGTTTAACCCTGCAGCGCCCTGATTGCCTCTATTTCTGCGGGATCAAATAATTGATAGCCCAGGGCAGCAAACTCTGCCAGTTGCTGCTCGCTGGGGAATGAATAGTATCTGGCATCACCCTGCTGAGGCTGGGCTATTAGTTCAATACCAGAATCCAGCTGCTGCACTGCACTGGCCAGCTGCTGGCAGCCAGCGCTGTAGAGGTTGAGTACATTTAGCAGATAGGACTGTTGTGGATTTAGCGGGATTTTGGCGATCGACAGAATATCACCGGTGTCTACTCCAGCGTCCTGAATAAAATGCAGGGTGGAGCCAATCTGCGCCTCGCCATTTATCATGGCCCTAAAACTGGCCATGACCCCACGGTAGTTGGGCAGTACACCGGAGTGCAGATTAATAACACCATGTCTGGGGATAGCAATCACAGGCTCGCGAAGAATCAACCCAAAACGAATAGACAGAATAATATCTGGCTCTGTCGCCTGAATACGCGCCACAGCCTCCGGGCTGTTGACCTTGCTCCCTATGTCGGCAAAACCCTGTAGTTGGCAATTAGCCTTGCGGGCCAGGCTATCAAAGCTTTGAGAGCTGGTGGCAACCAGCTGTTTTTCAAACTCGGCCAGAGCCATCAATGGCTGGGACAGGCTATGGTCGCGGCCAACTTTTTCGGAGATAAAGATCGACAGCCGGTGCTCGCCGAGCAAACCAATCAAACGGCCCAGGGCAATATGGCTGGCTAGATCACGATTGATTAACAGGGCAATATTCATAGCGCTAGATTTACACAAGTGCTCGTATGAAGCCACTGTTTCCGGTAGCATTAGTAGTCTAACCAAGGACCGTTCTCAATGGATCAAATCAGCATTATCCAACCCGACGACTGGCACCTGCATCTGCGCGATGGGCGAGCACTTGAAACCACAGTGCCAGCGGCGGCGCGGGGTTTTGGGCGCGGCATTATTATGCCCAACCTGACTCCACCAGCCACTACAGTGGCCGGAGTGGCGGCGTACCGAGAGCGTATTTTGGCCGAGCGGCCCGAGGGCTCTAACTGGGAACCGCTGATGGTGCTGTATCTGACGGATAATACTGACCCTGAAGAAATTCGCGCGGCCAAAGAATGCGGCTTTATTCAGGGCTGCAAATACTACCCTGCTGGTGCCACTACTAATTCAGATTCTGGGGTGACCGATCTGGCCAATATCAGTGCGGTGCTGGAGACTATGCAGGAAGTGGGCATGGTGTTGCAGCTGCACGGTGAGGTAACCGCCAATGAGATTGATATTTTTGATCGCGAGGCGGAGTTTATTGAGCGCCACCTGCGCGGTCTGGCCGAGCAGTTCCCGGGGCTTAAAATTATTTTGGAACATATCACCACGGCTCAGGCCGTGGAGTTTGTCAGCCAGGCCAGCAATAATATAGCGGCTACTATTACGCCCCAACATCTGCTGTTTAACCGCAACCATATGCTGGTGGGTGGCATTAGGCCACATCTGTTTTGCCTGCCTGTTTTAAAGCGCAATGTGCACCAGCAAGCTCTGATTGAGGCGGCCACCAGCGGCAATGCAAAATTCTTTTTGGGTACGGATTCTGCCCCCCATATTCAGGGCCGCAAAGAGAGCTCCTGTGGCTGTGCTGGCTGCTTTAGCCACCATGCCGCCATTGAGTTCTACGCCGAGGTGTTTGAGCAGGCCGGGGCTCTGGATAAACTGGAAGCCTTTGCCAGCACCAATGGCCCGGACTTTTATGGCCTGCCGCGCAACAGTGGCAAGATTACATTGCAGCGCCAGTCCTGGCAGCTGCCCGAGTCTGTACCCTTCGATGGTTCGCAACTGATTCCGCTAGGTGCCGGCACCAGCCTTAACTGGAAACTGAGCCTCTAATGGATATGCCCGAAGAGTTATTGCAACCCTCGCTGATGGCCAAACGCTTTCGCGGTTTTTTGCCTGTGGTGGTGGATGTTGAAACCGGTGGGTTTAATTCGCGCACCGATGCCCTGCTGGAAATTGCCGCGGTTATTTTGGAGATGGATGCACGGGGCAATCTGCAGATCAAAGAGAGCTACAGCAAAAATATCGACCCCTTTCCGGGCGCTGTGGTTGAACCCTCGGCGCTGGAATTTACTGGCATAGATATCTATGACCCCGAGCGTGATCCGGAAGAAGAGGGCGAGGCTCTGCGGGAAATTTTTCGCCCAATTCGCAAAGAGATTAGTGATACAGGCTGCACCAGATCGGTCATGGTGGCTCACAATGCCCACTTTGATCTGGGCTTTGTCAATGCGGCCATTGAGCGCAACCAAATTAAGCGCACCCCGTTTCACCCGTTCTCCTGTTTTGACACCTCGACATTGGCGGGGCTGGCCTATGGTCAGACTGTGCTGGCCAAGGCCTGTGCAGCGGCGGAGATAGAGTTTAATAATCGCGATGCCCACAGCGCCCTGTATGACACTATTAAAACTGCCGAGCTATTCTGCAAAATTACTAATCGCTGGAAAGAATTAGGCGGCTGGCCAGCCGCCTAACTGATCGGACCCAAACGCGGGTTTATTTGTTTATCCAGAAGTCGGCTTTTTCAATGCCCAGTTTCTGCGGATCAAATGTGGGATCCTGGCCATTTTCCAGCTGGGTTTCGTAATCTTTTAGCGCCAGCATGGCCGGCTTTTGCAGTATCAGAATAGCCACAATATTCAGCCAGGCCATCAGGCCCACCCCTATATCACCCAGCGCCCAGGCAATATTCGCGCTCTTTAACCCGCCATACATTACCGAAGTCAGCACCAGCGCCTTAAGGAATAACACCAGCCAGGGACGATGCACCTTGCGGTTAATAAACATCACATTGGTTTCGGCAATATAGTAGTAGGCCACAATGGTGGTAAAGGCAAAGCACAGCAGTGATACAGCCAGTATGCCGCTGCCAAAGCCTGGCAGTACTGTATCAAAGGCACTCTGCACATAGGCTGGGCCAGCCTCGTAACCTGAGAGGCCCTGATAGAGCATCACTCCCTCTGGCCCCTGCACATTGTAGAGACCAGTCATCAGAATCATAAAGGCGGTAGCGGTGCAGATAAGCAAGGTATCTACATACACAGAAAATGCCTGCACCAGCCCCTGTTTGGCCGGGTGCGAAACCTCTGCGGCCGCTGCCGCATGGGGCGCTGTACCCTGCCCTGCTTCGTTGGAGTAAATACCGCGCTTAACACCCCATTGCACGGCCATACCTATAATGGCACCAAAACCAGCATCCAGACCAAAGGCACTGCTGATAATGAGTTTAATTACCGCGGGGAACTGGTCGATATTGGCACCCATCACCACAAAGGAGATCAGGATATAACCCAGTGCCATGGCCGGAACCACCACCTGAGCAAAGTGCGCTATACGCTTTACACCACCAAAGATAATCAGCGCTATACCCAGGGCAATAAACGAGGCTGTGGCAATAGGTGGCACATTCCAGGCATTGTTCATGGCGGCAACAATGCTGTTGGACTGAATGCCCGGCAGGCAAAAACCTACGGCGATAATGGTCGAGGCAGCAAATAACCAGGCGTACCAGTTTTGGCCCATGGCTTTTTCAATAAAATAAGCCGGACCACCGCGGTATTCGCCATTGTCATCTTTCTCTTTGTAAATCTGCGCCAATGTGGCTTCTACATAGGCGGTTGAGGCACCCAAAAAGGCTACCATCCACATCCAGAAAACCGCCCCCGGTCCACCCATAGCAATGGCCGTGGCTACCCCGGCAATATTACCTGTGCCCACCCGGCCCGACAGGGACATGGCCAGGGCCTGAAAAGAGGAGACACCGGAGTCAGAACTGCGACCCTCGCGCATAATACTGAGCATATGGCGGAAGTGGCGCACCTGTAAAAAACGGGTGCGCACAGAGAAGTACAGCCCCGAACCCAGACAGAGATAAATTAGTGCCGAGCTCCAGATAATGGAGTTAAGTTGACCCAGAAAAGCTTCCAAGATGATTCCTCGTTGTTTTTATTGTTAGTGTTTCGTCGCCCAGTCTTGCCCTGTGGTGCATAGGCCAGAGTAACAGACGGAAGCTATTCTTTTATTAATCGCTTCGCATTACAAGGGCCAATTATCAATTGCCTTATTAATGGTACCAGGCCAGCGAGTAACGACTTCCAGTATACGGCTGTAATGCCCCACTAAGTTTATCAATGTCATTGGCGCCTCTGGCTCGGCCGCTAGGACTTCTGCTGCAGAGACAGGCCCAGTTGGTAGAGCTGCTTTTTATCGCCGCCGCTAATTTTGGCGGTGAGCGAGGCGGCTTTGGTTAAAGGTAATTCTTTGAGCAGCAAGCCGAGCACTTTCTCTGCATCCACAGAAACCACATCGGACTCATTGGCTGCCCCGGCAATCACCAGTACTATTTCACCACGCTGCTGGTTACTGTCTGCCTGCACCAATGCTAATAATTCTGCCATGCTGCCCTGCAGGTAGGTCTCAAAGGTTTTGCTGATTTCCCGTGCCATAAAGGCGGGCCGATCGGCACCAAAGATATCCAGCATATCGGCAATGGTGTCTGCAATGCGATGGGGGGCCTCGTAGTAGACCATGGTCTCGGCACTGCCCTTGACCGCTGACAATGAGGTTTTGCGCTGGGTACTTTTGGCTGGCAGAAAACCCATAAATTTAAATTTGTCTGTCGGCAACCCGGAGACACTGAGAGCCGCGACCACGGCGGAAGCGCCGGGAATAGGTATCACGCTGTAGCCCTGTTGACGGGCTTCGGATACCAGGCGGTAACCGGGGTCGGAAATCAGGGGCGTGCCCGCATCGGAGATAAGCGCCACATCTTCACCGGCACGCAATCGCTTGAGGATGTTGTAACTGGATTTTTTGTCCGTATGATCATGATAAGCAATGCAGGGTTTATCTATACTGAAGTGATCTAGCAGCTTTTTACTGTGGCGAGTGTCCTCGCAGGCGATTACACTCACTGACTGGAGAGTCTCTACTGCGCGGGGTACCATATCACCCAGATTGCCTATGGGTGTCGCGACTATATATAACGTACCGGATTGATTTGAGTTCATGAATAAAAAGCGTCTTCCATTAATTGTTTTTGCGCTGGGCATCTTAGCCTTAATTGGTGGCTGTGCGCCAACCCCAACCCAGGATACTGTGCGTGCGCCAGTGATTACTGCTGTTGAGGTTCAGGATATCAGTGGCCTGCAAAAAGCCCAGGCCATGCTGGAGTCTGCGCCACTGGCTGCAAACCCCGATCAGCGTATTTTTGAAGCCGCTGTACTATTTGCCAACGCCGGAGACCTGGCTAAAAGTGCAGAGGTGGCAAAGCTTGTGGTCACCGAGCAGCTCAGTGACCCCCAGTATATTGAATTTAACCTGTTTGTGGCCGAGCTCCAGCTGAGCCTGGACAACCCTCAGGGCGCTATTGAGCGCCTGACTCAGCGTCGCTTTGTCGATAACAGTAAAACTTTTAATGCCGCAACGCTGGGGCGCATGCTGAGCCTGGAGGCAGACACAAATTTTGCCCTGGGCAATACACAGCAGGGGCTGCTGAAGTCGATCAGTTTTGCCAGCCTGCTAAGAAAGCAGCAGGATATTCGCGCTGTGCACAATAGCCTGTGGCGCCATCTAACAGTGCAGCCCTACAGCTATTTACAGCAGGGCCAAAATCACCAAAACACAGTGCTGGCAGGCTGGCTGCAGTTGGCGGAACTCAGCCGCCGCTACCAGACTGATGCTCAGTCCAGAGCGCTGGCATTTAAAGATTGGCAGCGGCGCTGGCGAACACATCCGGCCTCAAAAACTCCGCCCGAAGCAATAAAATCACTGGGGTCATTTAGCCGCGCCTCGGCTCCCTCCCAGGTGGCTCTGTTGCTGCCCTTGCAGGATAACTATGAGGTGCCCAGCTACACCCTGCTGGATGGCTTTATGGGCGCCTATTACCAGTTTCTGGATGAAAATATCTCTGCGGATGCGCCGCAAATTCGCATCTATGACACCAGTGTTCAGTCTATGCAAAAGGCCTATAACCATGCGGTAGAGGATGGTGCCGAGATGATTATTGGCCCCATGCGCCAGTCCGAGGTGGAGGCGCTGATGCCGATGGCCAGCCTGCCGGTGCCCACCCTTAGTCTTAACCGGGTGGAGACGGGCAATGGGTCTCAGCCGCAGAACCTGTTTCAATTTGGTCTCTCGCCCCAGGATGAAATAACCCAGATTGCCGACCGCGCCTGGCAGCAGGGCAAACGCAATGTGCTGATGATTTCACCCAATAATGGCTGGGGGCGAAGTTCAGCTAGCTTCTTTAACCAGTACTGGACAGAAAAAGGTGGCACTGTGCTGGATCAGGTGGCCTACCCCTCCTCGGTCAAAGATTTCACTCCACTATTAAAGCCGCCGCTGCTGATTGATCTCAGCGAAGACCGCGCTGTGCAGATTAAGCGCTTTGTAAATAGCCGCATCAAGTCTCAGGTGCGCCGCCGACAGGATATTGATCTGGTGGTGGTGCTTGGCTACCCGGTGGTGGCGCGACAGATTAAACCGGCACTGGATTTTCTCTATGCCTCTGATGTGCCTGTGGTGGCTACCTCGCATATCTACAATGGTATTCAGCAGACCGATCTGGACCGGGATTTAACCGGTGTTGAATTTAGTGCTATGCCCTGGACATTACCTGGTCAGCTAGCCACAGAACTAACACCGGATACCCGCCTGCACACAGCTTATCGCCACCTCTATGCGGTGGGTCACGATGCCTTTTTGCTGCACAGAAATCTGCGCGATCTGCAGTCTGAACAGGAGACCTGGGTATTTGGTGCCACTGGACTGCTGTCGCTGTCTGATGGGGTAATCAGGCGGCAACAAAAATGGGCTGAGTTCCAGCGTGGCAAGGTGGTGGAGTTGGCGCGCTAGGCGCGAGATAAAAGGCTCGGGGTAATGAGTTAGCAAGCGGAGACTGTAGCTTATGGATAGAGCAGACCGGCAGCACAACAATCTCTCGGGCGCTCAGGCGGAGGACCTGGCCTGTGAGTATCTGATAGATCAGGGCCTGCAGTTGTTGGGCAAAAACTTTCGTACCCGTCGCGGCGAAATTGACCTGATAATGAAAGATAACCGCTGTATTGTCTTTGTGGAGGTAAGGTTTCGCCGCTCTCAGGCCTTTGGCGGCGCAGCCGCATCCATTACCGCAAAGAAATGCCAGCGGCTGGCTGCCGCGGCAGCACTGTATTTGCAGAGCCGCGGTTACAGCGCCTCTAGCCCGGCCCGTTTTGATGCTGTGGCTATCAGCCCGGGCAAAACACTGGGTACTGCTGAGAGCACCGGCCCGTTGGAGGGTCGATTAAAGGGCTATGCCATTGACTGGATTCAGAATATTATAATGTAGCAGTGACTGCAGGGCGTTAGATAACCGCAAAAGGTTAACCTGGAACGGGCTATGTAACTAGAACGGACGTTAAACTCAAAAGGTACTATGGACAAGCAAATTTTTACCCACTTTCAGAAGGTGATCGAGACTACCATGGTAGTCGGCGACGCGTTTTCTGAGCCCATGGCGGCAGCGGCTGAACAGATTGCCCAGGCACTGCTGGCGGGTAATAGTATCTTTAGCTGTGGCGATAAGTCTGCCGTGCCCCTGGCGCAGTTATTCACGGATTATCTGGCCCAGGGTTTTGAGATTGAACGCCCGGGGTTTCCGGCACTGAATATTAATAGGCTGGTGGATAATTCTTTTGGTGCTGAGCGCTACGCCCAGTCTTTGCAGGTGCAGGGAAAAAGTGGCGATGTACTACTTATAGTCAGCGCGGGGGACAATAGCCTTGCTCTGCTGACCGCGATTGAGGCGGCAATTGATAAACAACTGAGTGTAATTCTGCTGTCAGGGGTCAATGATGATTTATTATCGGCCACACTCGGTTACAATGATATTGTGATTCCCGCAGCGGAATTTCAGGGGCAACTGGCAACAGCGGCTCAGTTTCAGATAGTTCAGTGTCTCTGTGCACTGGTAGATCATCAAATTTTTGGAGGCGAGTAAATGCGAGCTTTGGCGGTATTTTTGACCAGCATATTTATACTATCTGGATGTACAACGGTTGTTGATTCGGTCACGTCCAAACCCTTTGACCCAGACCCCTCCAGCACCAGTATGGGGACGGCCATCGATGATATAAAGATGGACACCTTTATTGGCGTCAATATCAAAAAGGCCGACCCTCAACTCGATAAATCCCATATCAATATCAATGTGGTAAACCGCGTTGTTCTGTTAACTGGCGAGGTGCCCACCGCAGCGCTTAAAAAGAAGGCCGGCGATGTGGCCCGGGCCTACAAAGATGTGCGCCAGGTTTATAATGAGCTGCAGGTACGGGGCAAAACCTCTATTGTTTCGCGCACCAACGATACTCTGCTGACCGGCAAGATCAAAACCAAGCTGATGTTTAACGATAAAATAAAGGCTTCAAATATTGAGGTGGTCACCGAGGATAGTGTGGTCTACCTAATGGGTACAGTGGATCGCGCCACTGCAGACCTGGCCGGTAAAATTGCCAGCGATAGCAGCGGTGTTCGCAAAGTGGTCAGAGTATTTGAATATATAGACTAGGCCAACTCTATAGCCATGGCGGTGGCTTCGCCGCCGCCTATACAGAGGCTGGCAATACCCTTTTTTCCGCCGCGCTGCTGCAGCGCATGAATCAATGTGACAATAATTCTTGAACCGCTGGCACCTATGGGGTGTCCCAGGGCGCAGGCGCCACCATTGATATTAAGTCTGTCGTGGGGCATGCCAATTTCACGCAATGCGGCCATGGCCACCACGGCAAAGGCTTCGTTGACTTCCCACAGATCTACATCAGCCACGCTCCAGCCCACTCTATCCAGGGTCTTTTTAATTGCTGTCACAGGTGCGGTGGTAAACCACTCGGGCTCCTGGGCGCTCTGATCATAGCCATGAATCAGTGCAATTGGCTGCAGGCCACGGGCCTCTGCCTCGTCGGCCATCATTAATGTCAGGGCTGCTGCACCATCTGAAATGGAGCTGGCATTGGCGGCTGTCACTGTGCCATCTTTGGCAAAGGCCGGGCGCAGCTGGGGAATTTTATCCGGGCGGGCATTACCTGGCTGTTCGTCGGTGTCCACCACTGTCTCGCCTTTGCGCGAGGGGATGCTGACCGGAGCAATCTCGGCATTAAACAAACCCTGCTCTATGGCCGCATTGGCGCGGCGCAGTGATTCAATGGCGTAGGCGTCCTGATCTTCGCGACTAAACTGATATTTGTTGGCGCAGCTCTCGGCAAAATTACCCATGGCAACGGCCTGATAGGCATCCTGAAGACCATCGTACTGCATATGGTCCAGCATCTCGGCACTGCCGAACCTGTAGCCCTGACGACCCTGGGGAATCAGATACGGGGCGCGACTCATGCTCTCCATACCACCGGCAACCACCAGCTTTGACTGTCCGGCGCGCAGTGCATTGCCCGCCATCATCACTGACATCATGGCCGAGCCACAGACTTTATTGACCGTGGTGCAGGGGGTGGCTTTATTGATACCAGCTGCCAGAGCAGCCTGACGCGCTGGCGCCTGACCCAGACCTGCAGACAGCACACAGCCCATAATTACTTCATCAATATCTTCTTTGCTCAGCCCTGCGCGCTCTAGAGCGGCACTGATTGCCACTGCACCCAGATCCGGAGAGGCCACTGCAGACAGGCTGCCCATCATGCCACCCATAGGTGTGCGCGCGGCGGATAAAATAGCTATAGGTTGAGACATAGGAAACTCCCGGATATTTGTAGTTGGCAAAGCCCGGTTACTTAACAACTCGCAGTGAGGGTTTAGTCTTGGACTTGGATTTTGGCTTAGCGGCCAGCTTGGTTTTTTCTGCCGAACTCAATACTGGCTTGGGGCCACTCGGAGGTTTTGGTGGCGGGTTGTCTTCTGGGTTCTCTGGCTCAAATACCATACCCTGGCCATTTTCCTGGGCATAGATACCCATAACGGCGCCCACGGGAAGATAAATATCTATGGGCATGCCACTAAAGCGCGTCGAGAGCTGAACATAGTTGTTGTTCATCTCAAAACTGCTGACGGCTCGGGGGGCTATATTGAGAACAATCTGGCCATCGGTGACAAAATCCTGGGGCACTTCTACCTCAGGATAATGGGCATCGACCACGATGTAGGGAGTACAATCGTTATCCACTATCCAGTCATAGAAGGCTTTTAGCAGATAGGGTCGATTGGACCGCATATTCATCTCAGTTCATCAGGCGCGAATTTCGCGCTCAAGATCAGTGAGACTTTCCTGGAAGGAAGGACGCTCGAACAGGCGATCCATATACTCCAACAGGGGCTTAACCTGACGGTTGTTGGGCAGCTTGATACCCAGCTGGGGCAGACGCCATAACATGGGCGCCAAACAGCAATCGACCAGGGTAAATTCCTCACTCATAAAGTAAGGCATCTCGGTGAAGATGCTGGAAATAGTCATTAGCGACTCGTGAAACTCTTTGCGCGCCGCTTCGGCTTTTTTAGTTTCCGGGCTGGCGATAATGGTGTCGACCAAGGTGCACCAGTCCCGTTCGATGCGATAGATCCACAGACGGCTCTGGGCTCGGGCCACCGGGTAGACTGGTAACAGTGGCGGATGAGGGAAGCGCTCATCGAGATATTCCATCACAACTTTGGACTCATAGAGAGCCAGGTCGCGATCTACCAGTGTTGGCAGGGTTCCGTAGGGGTTAGCCTCGAGAATTTCTTCAGTTACCCCATTGGCTTCGATATCTTCAATATCAACGGTAACGCCCTTTTCAGCAAGTACAATTCGCACTCGGTGACTGTACTGGCAAGTAGGATCGGAAAATAACGTCATCGATGATCGTCGCACAACAACCTCTCATATTTTTATAGTTAGAGGGGCAGATCAGTCTGCCCCGGTGTGGCCACTCAATAATTTGTCTGAACCTAGTGAATGCCTTTCCAGTACTCGCGGTTCAACAGAACAGTGGGTACCAATAATAGTAGCAAAAATAACAGCACCAGACGGCCTATATGCTTGCGTTGCTCGGCCATTGGCTCGGCAATATAGGTTAAAAAGTTAACCAGGTCATAAACTGCAGTCTGGTATTCTTCTTCGCTCATGGTGCCGGCTTTGGTAATGCTGTAGTTGCCACAGGGGTCGTCGAGAATATCTTCGCCGGTCATCAGGTCGCGCTTGATACCACCATTGGCCGCCAACACAGGGCCGGGCGCACATTCTGCCAATCCCTGAAGGTCCAGCAGAGCATGGGGCATACCCACATCCTTAAAGACTTTGTTGTTTACACCTAAGGGGCGACTTGGGTCAGCGTAGAAATTAAGCAGATAGGTATAAACCCATTCTGGCTTGCGAGATCTTGCCACCAGGGTCAGGTCCGGTGGTGCGGCGCCAAACCATTCTTTAGCACTGTCGGCGGGCATGGCAATGTCCATCAGCTCACCAATTTTTTGACCGGTGAATACCATGTTGTCGAGCATCAGTTGGTTGGGGATGCCTATATCATTGGCAACCCGCTCCCATCGCGAGTACTTAAATGAATGGCACCCCATGCAAAAATTTACCGCTAACTTGGCTCCGTTTTGCAGTGATGCATCGTTAGTCAGCTGAGCTTCAAAGGGCTCGCAGTCAATGGTTCCGCAGGCGTAGCCACTCTCTGCACCCACTGCCTTGATGGGGATAACCACCAGCAGTGCAACTATACCAATGGCGCCCAGGGTTTTGAGGGGCCCGATACCGCCGTCCATAGTAATACGCGCCGGCTCTGGTCTGGTGGTCTCGTATTTGGTCCAGAAATAGATACCAATAAAGTACGAGAAATACAACACTGTACAGATCTGCGCAAGAATGGTGCGGCCTTCAGTGGGAGCCTTAACACCCAGATAACCGAGAATAATAAATACCGCGGCAAATATAAGCAGGGCAGCCCGGCTGATATTGCCCTTGTAGCGCATAGAGCGAACCGGGCTTCTGTCCAGCCATGGCAGCACAAACAGGATGGCGATAGCCGCACCCATAATAATAAAGCCGCCCAGTTTGTCTGGCACCGCCCGCAACATGGAGTAGTAGGGGGTGAAGTACCAAACCGGGGCAATATGCTCTGGGGTTTTCAATGAGTTGGCAATTTCAAAGTTGGCGTACTCAAGGAAGAAACCGCCCATCTCTGGCATAAAGAACAGCACAGCGCAGAAGGCAAACAGGAATACCACTATGGGTACCAGATCGTGAATCACAAAGTAGGGGAAGAACGGCAGACCATCGATTGGATTGCCGTCTTTATCTTTGTGCTCTTTGATGCTGACACCATCGGGGTTGTTTGAACCCACGTCGTGCAGGGCAATAATATGCATAACGATCAGTGCAATCAGAATAATCGGCAGAGCCACAACATGCAGTGACATAAAGCGATTGAGGGTAATTCCTGAGATCAGGTAGTCACCGCGAATCCACTGGACTATATCTTCACCCACCACTGGAATAGCGCCAAACAGTGAGATAATCACCTGGGCGCCCCAGTAGGACATCTGACCCCAGGGCAGTACATAACCCAAAAAGGCCTCTGCCATCAGGGCCAGGTAGATAGTCATGCCGAAGATCCACACCAGTTCCCGGGGCGCCTTGTAGGAGCCATACATCAGGCCGCGGAACATATGCAGATAGACTACGATAAAGAACGCCGATGCCCCGGTACTGTGGGCATAGCGGATAATCCAGCCGAGATCTACATCTCGCATAATATATTCAACCGAGGCAAAGGCCTGCTCTGCAGAGCCCTGATAGCTCATCAGCAACCAGACACCAGTGACCAGCTGAATCACCAGAACTACCATCGACAGCACGCCGAAGTAGTACCAGAAGTTAAAGTTTTTCGGCGCGTAATACTCCGACATATGACGCTTCCACTCGCGCTGGAGCGTCGGCATACGGGCATTTAGCCATGCGGCAAAGCCTGTTTCGTTGCTCATTACGCAACCTCCGAATCTATACCAATAATCACAACATCATCTGACTCATAGCTATGAGGCGGAATTTCAAGATTAGTTGGTGCAGGTACACCAGCAAAAACTCTACCAGAGAGATCAAACTTGGAACCGTGACAGGGGCAGAAGAAACCGCCCAGCCAGGAGTCGCCACCCAGATCTGCAGCGCCCACATCGGGGCGATACATAGGGGCACAGCCCAGGTGTGTGCACAGGCCAACCAAAATCAGATACTCTTCTTTGCCAGCCATGGTGCGGGCAGAGCCAGACACATAGGCCGGTTGAGAGGCGACTTCTGAGTCGGCGTCTCTGAGGATACTGGTATCAATTGCGTTAATCGCAGCCAGAGACTCTGATGTGCGACGGACTATATAAACTGGCTTGCCGCGCCATTCAACGACCAGGCGACCACCGGCTTCCAGCTTGGAAATATTGACTTTAACCGGGGCACCAGCCGCTTTTGCTTTAGCGCTGGGCTGCCAGGACGAGACAAAAGGTATTGCTGCACCAACTACACCTGCACCACCAACTACCGAAGTAGCACCCAACAGGAATTTGCGGCGGCTTTGGTTGACACCGTCATTGCTCATGACGCTCTCCCTCTAAACTTAAAATTTGGATTCAAAACACACGGGCTCGTGTGTAAATAAAAAAGGCGCTGCATAGTAACGGATAGCGCATTTTTACGCAATAATTAGTTGCGCAGAAATAGTCTAACTTATTGATTTTTAAGGGCAAAAAAAAGCCCGACCAATGGGTCGGGCTCTAGTATCAGGGTGTCGATTAACGCTTCGAGAATTGTGGACGCTTGCGCGCTTTGTGCAGGCCCACTTTCTTGCGCTCTACCTGACGTGCATCGCGGGTCAAAAAGCCGGCTTTGCGCAGTGAGGGACGCAGGTTTTCATCGTACTCTACCAGTGCCCGCGCAATACCGTGACGGATTGCACCAGCCTGACCAAAGTTACCGCCACCAGCAACCGAGATATTGAGGTCGAACTTCTCAACCATATCTACAATTTCGAAAGGTTGACGAACAATCATGCGTGCTACTTCACGTCCGAAGTACACATCGATAGCGCGATCGTTAATTGTGATGGTGCCGTTTCCAGATTTCATGAAAACGCGGGCTGCTGATGTCTTGCGACGTCCAGTGCCATAATATTGAGTGTCTGCCATGGTCGCTTTCCGTTAGATTTCTAATGTCTGAGGCTGTTGCGCAGCGTGGGGATGGTTCACACCGGCATAGACCTTCAGCTTTCTAAACATTTCTCGGCCCAGAGGACCGCGCGGTAACATACCTTTAACTGCTGACTGGATAACACGCTCAGGCGCCTTATCGATCAACTTTTCAAAAGAAATGTCTTTGATGCCACCGGGGTATCCGGTGTGCGAGTAATAAATTTTGTCTTTCGCTTTATTGCCGGTAACTGCAACCTTCTCAGCATTGACTACGACAATATAATCGCCTGTATCAACATGAGGGGTGAACTCTGGCTTGTGCTTGCCACGTAATCTTGTCGCAACTTCAACGGCCAGACGACCGAGAGTCTTGCCCTCTGCATCGACGATATACCAGTCGCGTTCTACTGATTCTGCTTTTGCGCTATATGTTTTCATCTTATCCTACCTGGCTTTTGGGGGATCCCAAAAAAGGGTGCGAATTGTAATGACCCCCGGGGCCTATTACAAGGGCTTCTTGAAGCAAAAACTAACTTTTTTGCGCGGTTGTTTAGGGTCGGTGGGGACGAGCCAGATATTCTCGGCTCTGCATCTCCAAAAGACGGCTCTGGGTGCGCGCGAATTCAAACTCCAAACGACCGCCAGAATACAGTGAAGGCAGGGGTTCTGCGGCAGATAGCGCCAGTTTGACACTGCGGTCATAGAACTCATCGACCAGGTTGATAAAGCGCCGCGCCGCATCGTCATTTGCCAGACCCAGGGCGGGCACATTGCTGATCATCACGGCGTGAAACTCTCTGGCGATATCTATATAGTCATTTTGACTGCGCGGACCCTCGCAGATAGCGGCGAAGTCAAACCACACAATATCCTCTGCCAGCACCAGCACAGGAATGGGCCGCCCCTCGACATCCAGATCGACCGCCCGCTTGATTTCACCCTCCACGGGCACCAGGCTGTCAAAGGTGGCCTGAATAGCCCGGTGGGCACCATCACCCAGTGGCGAATGGTAGAGCTCGGCTTTTTCCAGGGCGCGCAGTCGATGATCTATACCACCATCTACATTGACTACCAGGCAGTGTCTGTTGAGCAGCGCAATGGCGGGCAGAAATCTCTGGCGCTGCAGGCCATTGAGGTACAGCTGGTCGGGCACAATGTTGGAGGTAGCCACCAGACAGACACCCCGGGCAAACAGCTCCTGCAACAGCAGGCCCAGAATCATGGCGTCGGTAATATCACTGACAAAAAATTCATCAAAGCAAATTAGGCAGGTTTCATCAGCGATGGTATCTGCCACCAGCTTGAGGGGATTAGCCTTGCCCTTATGGCGTTTTAGATCCTGATGTACCCGACGCATAAAACGATGGAAATGCACGCGCATTTTGCGCTGAAAAGGCAGGCTTTCATAAAAGTTATCCATTAAGTAGGTCTTGCCACGACCCACGCCGCCCCAAAAATACAGCCCCTGCTCAGGTTCGGGAGCTGAATGGGCAAATCTTTTTAGCAGGCCACCCAGAATACCGGCCGCCGGTTTGGCCTGTCGCGCTACCAGACGCTGATATAGCGCCTCGAGATGCTCTACCGCCTGGGCCTGGGAGGCATCGGCGACAAAGCCCTCGCGGCTAAGGTCATTTTGGTAGCGAAGTTTTGGGGTAGACATAAAAGGTTACTACTTGTTTGGCTCAGGGAACTGTAACCAGCAAATAAGTCGGTGACAAGCCAAACTCTGCATCACTACCTGATATAATATTTTGCGTTACAATAGAGGTGCTTTGGAGCAATGGTCTGTGCATTGCACTTTTCGGGTAAGGATAATTTTTTAGAGACCGTACTCTAGGAACCGTATTTTAGGAAATTTTAGATGGGGGCATTACTTTGATCACTCTGACCATGATACTTATTGCAGCGGCGTTCTTTTTGATCGGCGCCGGTATCGGGCACCTGTACTCGCGCAAGTCTGGCAGTGGCGACTCCTCGGTGGCAGAGCTGGAGAAACGGCTTGAGCAGAGTGAACAGCAACTCAAGCGCTATCAGCAAGAAGTCACAGAGCACTTTGTCACAGTGTCCCAGCTAACGACCAATATGGCTCAGAGTTACCGTCATATTCACGAACATCTGGCCACCAGCGCCATCCGCCTTGCCAGCCCTGAAGTTGGCCGTCAGCTTTTAAAGGCCGGAGGCTCTGATCTCAGCCTGGTGGATGAGGATGGCAACCCCCTTATTAGTGCCGAGGATATTGAGCCGCCCAGAGACTATGCCCCCAAGGTACCTGGTGGCATTCTCAGCGAGGATTATGGCCTCGATGAGGCGGATCTCAGCAAAGGCCAACCCAATGCAGCCAACAGCATTGATGAGGACGAAGACGATAGCGACCCCACTCACAATGTCAGCTAGGGCCTAATATAATAGGTCCCGGCACTGGCAGACAGGGAGGTTTGCTATTGACAGTTCCACTCGCTTTAGCCGCCTGATCAGGCGCTACAAACCATCTAAATGGCCCCACAGCCTGCTGCCTGGCGAATGTATCGGCTGCAGAGATTATCTGGGTCAGTCTAACCACTGTCTCTGCGATCACTGTATCGCCGACCTGCCCTGGCTAGGCAGCCATTGTCGCCGATGTGCAATGCCAATAAACAGCGCCCCGTCTGATGCAGTATGCGCAGATTGCCAGCAGAGTCCCCCGCTATTCCGCCGCTGCATTGCTGCATTTGAGTACCAGCAACCCATCAGTAATATGATCAGCCGCATCAAAGTCGATGCCTATGCGCCGCAGCTCAGGCAGCTCACAGAACTGCTGGCGCAGACTATCGATGCAGCCTATGGCTCTGACAGGCGGCCAGACCTGATAATCCCCATGCCATTGCACTGGAGCAGGCAGCTGCGCAGGGGCTTTAATCAGAGTCAGGGCATAGCCCAGATACTGGCTGGCAAACTTGGCAGTGGCACAGTGGATAGCCATTGTCTGAGGCGCAGGGGTTACCGGCGGCCCCAGCATTTGCAGGGCAAACAACAGCGCCTGCGCAGCATGCAGGGTGCCTTTAGGGTATGGGACGCCAACAATCTTGGTGGGCGCACTGTGGCTCTGGTAGATGATGTGGTGACTACCGGGGCATCCGCCAACTCTGCAGCAAAATCACTGCTGGCCGCAGGGGTATGTGCTGTGGATATATGGTGTATCGCAAGAACAGGCTGGTATATTGATGCAGCCTGACCCAAAATAGGCCATCGGAATTAATCATCTAGAAAAGTAGCTATGACACCACAACACAGCGGAATGGCCGATCAGGTATGGCAGAATATTCTTGGCGAAGCCCAGCAGACCTCGGCGGCGGAACCTATTCTGGCGCCCTTTCTGCAGGCGACTATCCTGGATCACAGCAATATGGGCCAGGGGCTCAGCTATCATCTGTGTAGCAAACTGGCCTGCGCTGCTATGCCGGCGCCAATGTTGCGCGACATTATGGATAAGGCGTTTGCTGAGCCAGCTATTGTTCAGGCGGCTGCCAGAGATATTCAGGCGACTGTTGATCGCGACTCGGCCTGCAATCTTTTTAGCTCGCCATTTTTGTATTTTAAAGGCTTTCTGGCACTGCAGGCCTACCGTGTAGCCCACAGTCTGTGGCAGAGCAATCAGCGCTCGCTGGCGCTGTTGATGCAACATCGCATCTCACTGGTATTTGCCGTGGATATTCATCCCGCCGCCGTTATTGGCTCCGGGGTGATGATTGACCATGCCACCGGGCTGGTGATTGGTGAAACTGCGGTGGTTGAAGACTGCGTTTCTATTATGCAATCGGTCACTCTGGGAGGCACGGGTAAGGAGAGTGGCGACCGCCACCCGAAAATTCGCTGCGGCGTGCTGCTGGGGCCAGGGGCGAAAATTCTCGGCAATATTGAAATCGGTGAAGGCGCTATGGTAGCAGCCTCCAGCGTGGTGCTAAAACCAGTGGCAGCCCATGATATTGTCGCTGGCGTTCCCGCCACAGTAGTTGGACATACCAAGACCGAAGAACCCTCAAAGGTAATGGATCACTACTTCAAATGTAGTTAGGGCCAGCAAGAAAGCACATTTAACTAGCATCTATCCCAGCTAAATGGCATCACCTGAGCAATAGAATCGGCCCCCTGCAACTGCATTAACAGCCTGTCCACCCCCAGCGCTACACCAGCGCAGCTGGGCAGGCCCTGTTGCAGAGCCGCTATTAAATGATTGTCCAGGGCTACCACTGGCTTATTGGCGGCAGATCTGGCCCTGATGTCCGCAGCAAATCTCTGCCCCTGCTCGGCGCCGTCTCTCAGCTCAAAATAACCATTGGCCAGTTCCATACCATTGAGAAAGGCTTCAAAACGGCGGCTGACCAGATGGCCCTGACTATTAGTTGTGGTCTGGGCCAGAGCCGATTGACAGGCGGGATAGTCATAGACAAATACCAGACCCTGGGGCAACCGGGGTTCCACCTGCACAGAAAATAGTAAGTCGAGACAGTTGGCGCGGGTCTCCCCGGCCCAGCTATGGGAACCTGCGGCAACTGCCAGCTGTTGCAGCTGATCCAATGTCGCGGCATGGGGGTCCACAGCCAGCATCTCGGCAAAGTAGTCTGCATAGCTGCCTCTGTGAACAGCAACAGGGGACTGGCCATTAGCGGTATAAATCTGGCTGATCAGGTCAGCCACCTCGCCCATAAGCTGATGTTCATCCCAGCCACAGCGATACCATTCCAGCAGGGTAAATTCCGGGTTGTGTCGCTGCCCGGCCTCACCATTGCGAAAGGCCTTGCCCAGGCAGTAGATATCACCAGTGCCGGCAGCCAGCAGCCGTTTCATAAAATATTCGGGGGAGGTTTGTAAGTACCCACTACCGCCTAATGTATTGGCGGCTATGCTTTCTATATTGCTATCTGTGACAGTGGAACGCCCTAAGAGGGGAACATCCACCTCGTTGACGCCATGTTGAGAAAAGAATTTGCGCAGGTCTGCAAGCAGCTTGGCTCGGTAGCGCAACATAGCCAGACTGGCCCCAGGCTGCCAATTAGTCAATGCAAAACCCTCCTGCCAGCCCAGCCAAAAACAGCCGCTGCCTACTTGACGCGACCCTGATATTCGCCGGTGCGAGTATCCACTTTAATCACATCACCCTGATCTAAAAACAGCGGTACTTTTACCGTTGCACCCGTGACCAGTTTGGCCGGTTTGCTGCCGCCCTGGGCGGTATCACCGCGCAGCCCGGGATCGGTTTCAACAATTTCCAACTCAACATGGTTGGGGGGAACAACTGATAGAGGCGCGCCGTTGTAGAGAGTGACCACACAAATATCCTGCTCACTGAGCCACTGCAGGGCATCGCCTACCGCGTTTTCATTGGCCTGATGCTGCTCAAAGCTCTCTGGCTCCATAAAGTACCAAAAGTCACCATCGTTATAGAGATATTGCATATCCATATCCATAACATCGGCACCCTCCAGGGCTTCGCCGGACTTAAAGGTTTTTTCCAGTACACGGCCAGTTTTAAGATTACGCAGCTTTACCCGGTTAAATGCCTGACCCTTGCCAGGTTTTACAAATTCGTTCTCAAGAATCGAGCAGGGATCGCCGTCAAGCATTACTTTTAAGCCAGAGCGGAATTCGTTAGTTGAGTAATTGGCCATGTTTAAAAATTCTCGATTATTTTAAAGGCCGTCATGATAACCGAATTGCAGGCTGTTTTTGCTATGTTTTGGGGGGCGGTCGACTAAATAAATGCCAGCTGCTACCAGAGAGTTAGGTGAAAACGACCGGCTGTATTGAAAAAGTTGTCTACAATCAAAGCAGCGATGTTCAAATATCGGGGCAAGTTTTTCGAAGTTCCCCTGCTTTTTAAGCAACTGATTCTGCGCAACTGATTTTATGCACCTGATCACAGGCAACCGGCGCTGAATTTAACAGGATTTAATAAAGCTCTAACCTATGCTGGCTGACGACTCCCTAAAAATCTTAATCGTCGAACAATCCCATGACGAAGCCAATAGAATTATCAGTATTCTGCGCAGTGCCGACTATCGCATGGATCCACAACTGGCCTGTGACGAGCAACAGCTGCAAAAATATCTCAGCCAGCGCAACTGGGACCTGCTGATCTCCCCCACAGGTGAAAAAGCTCTGCCGGTACAGCAGATATTCCAGTCCATTCGCCGCGCTGAGCGCGATATTCCGGTTATTTTGATCAGTGAAAACTATGATCCCGGCACTCTGATTGAGGGCCTGCGGCTGGGTGCCGAGGATGTAGTGGTCAAGGACCAGGATCAGCATCTGCTCAGGGTAGTTGCCCGCTCGCTAGCCAGTATAGGTCAGCGCCGCCAATGCCGGGAGTGGGAGCGCAAACTGATGCTGGCGGAAAAGCGCAGCCAATATCTGATGAATATTTCAAGATTTCCTATTGCCGTGGTGCAGGAGGGAACCTATGTCTACGCCAATCAGGCCTGCGCCAGTATTTTTGGTTTTGATACCCCAGAGGACATGCTGTGCCTGCCGGTAATTGACAATATAGCCGCCGGCGATAGAGAAAAGCTCAAGGCCTATATGGTGCCTCTGCAGGCTCAACAGGAGATTATGCCCTTTGAAGCTGTAATCAAAATTATCAATGCCCAGGGCGAGGAGGACAGTGCTTTTCTCGAGATTAATCAGATTCAGTGCAGCGGCGAACCCTCACTGCAGTTCACCATCAACAGTGACAAGCTGTTTGCGGCCAATACAGACCAGACCGAGGAGGCATCGGCCACGGCATTTAGCGCAATTCAGCCCCAGATGGTTTATGAAATGGTGAGTCATGCCATCAGCAAGTCGGTGCAGACAGGGCAGGATAGCCTGTTGCTCAATATACAGATCGATCGCTTTGATAGCCTAAAGGAAGATCTGGGTATAGCCAAAGCCGAAAAAATCGCCCATTCACTGGTCACCTATATAGGGTCGCTGTTTAATCAAAACTTTGACTGTGGTCGACTCAGCGAGAACTGTTTTGTGGCGGTGCTGGCAGAGACCTCTGAAAAACAGGGCCTTAAAATTGCCGAGGATATTGTGGCTCAAACCAGCCAGGAGGTATTTGATGTGGAAGAGGAAACTTTTTCACTGACCACCTCTATTGGCGGCACATTACTCAATGAAAATGTCGCCTCGGTGGAACGGGCTCTGGAGCGCAGCCAGCGGGTAATTGATCAGCTTAGAGAGGAGCGACAGCCAGGCAATGCAGCCATATTCTTTGTGCCGGATATTCATTCAGATGAGGTCTCTCAGAACGAAGCTGTGGTGATCACTGCCAAAAAACTACTCAGCGATAAATTATTCTCGGTGCGCTACCAGCCCATTGTTGCGCTGATTAGCGGCGGTAGTGGCAAGGAGTATTACGAGGCTATATTGGGGGTCACCAAAGATGTGCCGGCTGATGATATTCCGGAAGACTTTATAAACAACCTGTTTAAATCTGAGATTGCGGCAGAAGTTGATCGCTGGGTGATCAGTAAGGTACTGAATACACTGGCGGACAAGCTTGCTTCCAATCCAGATACGCAGCTGTTTATCAATATTAGCCGCCAGTCATTCTCTGACGAGGCCTTCTTACCCTGGCTGACCAAGGCTCTGCAAAAATCGAAACTGCCGCCGGATGCGGTGATCTTTCAGTTCCGCGAAATTGATGCCCTGCGCTATCTAAATCAGGCTGCAGCCATCTCTGAACAGATGAAAAAGGCAGGGGGTCAGGTCGCCATTGCCAACTTTGGGGTAGCTATCAACCCATTAAAAACCCTTGAGAGAGTGGCGGTGGACTTTGTAAAAATCGATCGGCTGATTATTGAGAACCTGCAAAAGGGTGGCGAGGGCAAAGTCAAATTCCAGACCCTGATGGCTGGCATGACCGGCACAGGCGTGGACGTTATTGTGCCCTTTGTGGAAAAAGCCAGCGTTTTACCTATTCTGTGGCAGCAGGGTGTGCAGTATATTCAGGGCCACTATGTGCAGCCGCCCTCTTTTACCATGGACTATGATTTTTCGGAAAACTCCTAGCTCAGCGCCTGAATATCTTTGTCACTGTAGCCCAGTAAATACAGAATGCCATCGAGCCCCAGATTGGAAATAGACTGCTTGGCAGAGGCTTTTACCAGGGGCTTGGCCTGATAGGCTATACCCAGTCCGGCGATATTCAGCATGGGTAAATCATTGGCGCCATCGCCGACAGCAATCACCTGCTCCAGCACCAGCCCCTCTCGCTGGGCCAGCTCCCGCAGCAGATCCGCTTTGCGCTGGCCATCAATCACATCGCCCACCACCCTGCCGGTCACCAGGCCGTTTTCGGTATCCAGTTCATTGGCATAGACATAGTCAACACCCAGAATAGACTGCAGATACTGACCAAAAAAGGTAAAGCCACCGGAGACAATTGCAGTTTTATAGCCCAGCTGTTTTAGCGTCTTTATCAGGTGCTCTGCTCCCTCATTGAGCTGCAGGCGCTCGGCTACTGTCTGCAGCACATTGGCATCTAAGCCCTCAAGCAGCGCCAGGCGCTGGCTAAAGCTCTGTTTAAAATCCAGCTGTCCCTGCATGGCAGCTTCAGTAATAGCTGCTACCTGTTCACCTACCCCCGCCTCTATGGCTAACTCGTCAATCACCTCGGCATTTATGAGAGTGGAATCCATATCAAACACCACTAGCTGGCGATTGCGGCGGTAGATATTGTCTTCCTGGTAGGCGATATCAATATTGTGCTGACTGGCTAACTCCAGCAATGAGTTTCTGAACTCGCGGGGGTCCCGAGCTTCACCGCGCACCGAAAACTCGACACAGGCGCGGCCCAACTTATCGCTATTATCCAGCTGCATACGCCCGGAGAGACGCACAATTTTATCTATATTGAGCCCGTAATTGGCGCATATGCTGGTGACCAGGGCCAGGTGGATAGCATCGATTTTGCGCGCCAGCAGGGTCACCATATGGCGTGGCTTGCCCTGCTGATCTACCCAGTTGCGATAGGCCTGATTGCTGATGGGCAGAAATTTAACCCGGATATCCATAGCCTGCAGGCAGGCTTTTACCTCGTCGGTGACCAGATCTATATTCACCTGACTGGGCAGTGCCGCCAAAATAGCCAGACTGAGCTGGTCATGGATCACCGCCTGACCAATATCCAAAAGGCTGACATCGTAACGAGATAGCACCTCGGTAATCGCACTGGTGACGCCGGGCTTGTCTTCCCCGAATACATTGATAAGCAGAATATTTTTCACAGACTAAGGCCATGGTGAGTTTTGAGGGAGCCATTATATAAAAGCTACAGGAATAGGATAGAATGCGCGGAAAATAAATTTACTTAGGGACGGTCAACATAATGCAGCGACAATATTCCGTGGCAAAAAAATTACCTGCCGCAGTTCTGTCTCTGTGTTTACTGCTGGGGCTCCTAAGCTCATTGCTTATAAGCGGTCAGACCAAGCAGCTTGCCCGGGAAACCATTGCCGATAAAAGCCAAAGCGCCCTGAGCCAGCTTGATGAGCTTATTCGTACCCCCCTGTTCAACAATGACCTGATCAGTGTTCAGGTGGCCCTGAGTCGAGCCGCAGAAGACCAGGCTATCCACAGTGCCAGCCTGTTTGATGTAGAAGAGCAACTGATCAGCCAGAGTCGTCAAACTGAAGCACCCGCAGCCGAGCTGGAGTCTTTTCGCCGCGACATCGAACTGCAGGACAGTATTCTGGGTAGCGTTGTTATCGAGCTGGACAGTCAGCCTATCTATGGCAAGTACCGCAATGTGCTGATGAGCTGGCTGCTACTCTGGTTTGTATTTACCGCAGCCTGCACCTACGGCAGCATGCAGTTTGCCGAACAGCTGGCACGGCGTCTGCGTATTCTCAGCAATCGACTGCCCGGTGGTGGCGACCCGATTATTGACGAACTCACTGCCCTGGAGGCTAAAATTCAGCCGCTATTGTCAGGGTCTGGGTCTGGTGATGAGGATAGCAGCAATGGTTATTACTACACTGTGGTTAGAGCCTGTATCAAAAATCGCCAGCGACTCAACCACCAGCTAAATCGCGATAATCTGGAGCAATTATTTGAGAAAATAGATTACTGCACTGCCAGGACCATTGAGCTCTACGGCGGCCAGAGAGTGGAGGGCGCAGATGGCAGTATCTGTTTTTATATTCGCTCGACACAGAATTCAAAGCAGCAACTGCTGCTGTGCCTGATGGCTGTGTACAGCCTGCAACAGCTTCTCGATCGCCTCTCAGACCGACTGAGTGTGGATCTGGAAATTAACTGGACAGTCTGTGGTGGCAACCTAAATACCTTGCCACTGTTAAGTTTTGATGAGGGACTGGCGGCGCTTAAGGATCAGTGTGCGCAACTGGGAGACCAGTTGCAGGAGGGCCTTATTGGTCTGCGCACCTCTGAGTACGATATTGAAGCCCTGTCCTCGATTGCCAGATTTCTTGTCTTTGATGACAACTGCTTTGTACTTGAGGGCTTTCCCGAGGGCCGACAGACCCTGCTGGAAAAACAGATTGTCCATCTGGCCAGCGTCTGCCTTTAACTAGGGTTGGTGATCTTCAAATTGATTGACCTGTAAACTCTGATCCATCTCCAGCGCCGGTGATTCTTCGTTGGGTCTGCCGACTATTTTAGCCGGTACCCCAACCACTGTGACATGGGCTGGCACTGTCTCCAGAACAAGACTGCCAGCGCCAATCTTGACCCCTTCACCAATTTCGATATTGCCGAGAATTTTAGCCCCGGCTGAAATCATCACACCATCCCCCACTCGGGGATGGCGCCTGCCACCCTGAGAGCCACTGCCACCCAGGGTAACCGAGTGCAGAATCGATACATTGTCGCCTATCACCGCTGTCTCACCAATAACCAGGCCAGTGGCATGGTCAATCATAATGCCAGAGCCTATCTGCGCACCGGGGTGAATATCCACAGCAAAGGTTTCAGATATCTGATTCTGCAGAAACAGGGCCAATGGTTTGCGCTCCTGCCCCCAGAGCCAGTGGGCAACCCGCTGCAGCTGCACAGCCTGAAAGCCTTTAAAGTACAGAATAGGAGTAAGGTGGCGGTCACAGGCCGCATCGCGCTCAAAAGACGCTTTAATATCGCTGCGCATGCTCTGGCCAATGCTGCTGTCAGCACCCAGCGCCTCGGCAATAATCTCAGCCACCCTGTCCGCAGCCATTGCCGGACTGGCTATGAGCTGTGCCAGAGTAAAACCCAGGGCAGATTCCAGATCAGGGTGATCTAGAATAGAGTCGCGAAAAAACTCCGCCAGGACCGGTTCTTCCTGACTGGCCTGCCGTGCTTCCGCAACAATAATGTCCCATAGAGGATCATTGGTTTTCATTGACTGCTATTCCTTAATCCACCTGAATATAGCGCTGCAGTATCTCGTCGAGATGATCCAGCACCACATCCAGTAATAGTAATTCAGTGCCTTGCAACCGCTGCTCCAGCACCTCTGCTGTGAGCCCCTGGGCAAATGTCTGGGCCAGGGGTCTGTAGCTGATATGCCAGCGCTCCGGGGCTACGCCACCGGTATCTGTCCCGTAGGGGCGATAAAAACCCTGATCTGCAAGTTTCTCGTCGAGCCAGTCATGCAGGGGCGCAAACATGCCCTGGCCTTCAACCTCGGCGGGAATCAACTGCAGCTGATAGTCCGCGGGCATGGCCGCCCTGTCATAGATATCAATATCTGTGCCCCAGTGATGGCGAGAGGCTCCGGGCAGCGCCGACCAGCGCATTACGGCTTGAATCTGCTGCCAGGGGCTGAGCAAATCAAGATTGATGAGGGCACCCCTATCATCAACCACCGGCCTTAGGCCAGATAACTTGGCATTCCAGATATGCAGCTGACGATCAAAGCTGCGAAAACCACTGCACAGTCTAAGATCAAAGCCTGAGGCTGCAGCATTCTGTTGCAGCTCAGTCAGAGGGACAACAATATCCTGATGAACCAGCATGGCGCCTTCAGCCTGACCAGAATGCAGATCAGTCAGATGGCGCTCGGTCGAGCCGGTTAAAATATCAATATCACTCATAGCTAAGGCTGCAGTTGTGGCGATGCAAAGACATACTTATACCTTCGCTTTGGCCAATTAGCAAAGAATCAATTAGTCGATTATGCCTGTACAGGGCGTATAATCGGGCAGTGAGGGGTTGAATTCTCCTCAGTTGACCAGATCTCAAACATATCGGTTTTCACAGGAATTTACTATGTACAGAATTGGATTATTTCTGCTCACCAATATCGCAATTATTGTGGTGGCCAGTATTACATTACGTCTGCTGGGTGTCGAAAGCATTCTGGCTAATAATGGTGTCGACCTTGACCTAGGGTCGCTGCTGGTTTTCTGTGCTGTATTTGGTTTTGCCGGAGCCTTTGTGTCTCTGCTGCTATCCAAATTTATGGCCAAGCGATTTACCGGCATCAGGCTAATCACCAAGCCCCAGACTGAGCAGGAGCGCTGGCTACTGCAAAATATCACCACATTGTCGAAAAAAGCCGGTATTGGCATGCCCGAAGTGGGTATCTTCCCGGCCCAGCAATCCAATGCCTTTGCCACTGGCTGGAACAGAAACAATGCTCTGGTGGGGGTTAGCCAGGGACTGTTGGACCGGTTTACAGAGGATGAGGCCCGCGCTGTGCTGGCCCATGAAATAGGCCATGTGGCCAATGGCGATATGATTACACTGGCTCTGATACAGGGGGTGGTCAATACCTTTGTGATGTTTGCAGCCAGAGTGATTGGCTTTTTTGTCGATCGCGTGGTGTTAAAAAATAACCGTGGTCTGGGTTTGGGCTACTGGATAACCACCATTATTGCGGAGATTGTTCTGGCCATTCTGGCCTCAACCATTGTTATGTGGTTCTCTCGTCAGCGAGAATTTCGTGCCGATGCTGCCGGCGCCCAGCTGGCCGGGCGCGGTGCCATGGTGGGTGCACTGGAAAAACTGCGCGCCGAGACCCAGTCTCAGGTTGAAAATCAGATGCCAGATACCATGACCGCCTTTGGTATTTCCAGCGGCTGGAAACGCAAGCCCAGCAGACTATTTATGACTCACCCGCCATTGGAAGAGCGTATTCAGGCGCTTAAAAATGGATAACCGCGCCCTGCTTGAGCAGGAAGTGGCCCTCTGCCGGCTCGATGATCTTGAAGAGATGCAGACTATTGAACTGAGTATTGAGGAGCGCAAGCTATTTGCCATACGCCGCGATAACCAGCTCTATGCCTACTGGAACAGCTGCCCTCATCTGGGCATTCCCCTAAACTGGATGCCGGAAAAGTTTCTCGATCTGGATGGTTCGCTGATCCAATGTTCTTCCCATGGCGCCCTGTTTCAGATCGATAGCGGTGAATGTATTGCTGGCCCCTGCACCGGGGATCATTTAATGCAGGTAGAACTGCGCACTGAAGATGGCACCTACTATATTGCTGCCAATCAGCCCATGCCTGCGCCGCCGATCAATCTCAGAGCCCAGGCACTGGCCGATCTTGAAGACAGCTAACTGGCTGATCGAGGACAATTTCGTCGGCAGCAATGCTGGCCCGCCAGGCAATAACCTCCACACCGGCAGTCACTGCCTCGGCCATGGTTGCCGCGTACAGAGGGTCTATGTCTGTCGCAACTTCCATGCGTTCAACCCCGGTTAACTGAATGCAGAAGAACAGCACGGCACGGTGCCCAGCTGCCACCATGGCCATCAGTTCACGCAGATGTTTGGTACCGCGGCTGGTGACCGCATCGGGAAAGGTTGCCAGCCCATCACCCATATCCAGGGTGACATTTTTAACCTCGACATAGCATTGGCCCAGATGCTCGTCCTCTAGCAACAGGTCAATGCGACTCTTCTCTTCACCATAGCGAACCTCGCTGCGAATCTGGCTGTAACCCTGCAGCTCAGGGACTAGGCCCGCCTCGATCAGTTCGCGCACCAGATGGTTGGGTCTGGCTGTATTGACCCCAGCCAGATGCCCCTCTGATGTTGTCACTATCTCCAATGTGCCAGGCAATTTGCGCTTGGGGTTATCAGACAGGGAATACCAGCAGGCTGAGCCCTCAACCAGGCAGTTTTTCATGCTACCGGTATTGGGGCAGTGAAGGGTTATAAGCTCACCAGCTTGTGTGCGCACATCGGCGAAGAACCGCTTGTAACGCTTTTCGAAAGTGGCTGGAAATAATGGTGGAGTAAGTTTCATAGACAAGGATCACAGGACGGTCATTTTATGGAGATAAAGTATGCTCAGCTAACGCTTTTTTGCAACCATGGTCTAAGATTAACCAATACCAAATGGCAACATTAGCGACGAATGGGGAAAATTTGTCTTGATAAATGCGCCCAATATCTCTATAAACGCGGGTTGTGTTTTTTTAGGCCCATATCAACAGCGGATCTTATGTATGGCAACAGTAAAATCAAAACCTGCAGCTAAGTCAAAAGCCAATGCAGGCTCAGCAACTCTTCATGGTCTCGAGCCCTACAAGGAGACTAAAAAAGAGGAATACATGAATGAAAATCAGCGCGAGCACTTTAAGCTGATTCTCAAGGCGTGGCGTCGCGAGTTAATGGAAGAAGTTGACCGCACCGTGACTCATATGAAAGACGAAGCCGCAAACTTCCCTGACCCGGCCGATCGCGCCACTCAGGAAGAGGAGTTTAGCCTTGAGCTGCGCACCCGTGATCGCGAGCGCAAGTTAATCAAAAAGATTGATAAGACTCTGGTGCGTGTCGAAGAGGACGACTACGGATTCTGCGACCAATGTGGCGTTGAAATTGGTATTCGTCGACTGGAAGCTCGACCCACAGCAGATCTTTGCGTCGACTGTAAAACCCTCGACGAAATCAAGGAAAAACAAATTACCGGTGGCTAATCAGCCGCTCGGCACCCAGTAGCTCAGAGCCTTCTGAGCTACTGTAATTCCTTACCATGTCAGCTTTATCCAGCATTGCTCGCTTCGCGCCCTCACCCACAGGCCCACTGCACTTTGGTTCGCTGGTAACTGCTCTGGCCAGCTTTTTGGATGCCCGCCAACGCCGTGGTCAGTGGCTGGTGCGTATCGAAGATTTGGACCCCCCCAGAGAGGTGGCTGGCGCCAGTGATCAAATTCTCAGACAGTTAGAGAGCCATGGCCTGTGCTGGGACGGCACTGTGCTTTACCAAAGCACCAGACTCGAGGCCTATGCCGCCGCTCTGGAGTCACTGTTAGCATCGGAGCTGGTCTACCACTGCAGGTGTAACCGCCAGCGCATTCAAAGTCTGGGGGGCATCTATGACGGCCACTGCTCCGAGCTGCAACTGCCCAGTAATGACTGCGCGGCAAGGCTCAGGGTCAATGATACTAGGCTGAGCTTTAATGATCAGATAATTGGCCAGTACCAGCAGAACCTGAAGACTGAGTTGGGCGACTTTGTGGTGCGGCGCCGGGATGGCCTTTTTTCCTATCAGCTGGCCGTGGTGGTGGATGATGAATTTCAGGCAATCAGCCATATTATGCGCGGCGCAGATTTGCTGGACTCAACACCCAGACAGATCTATCTGCAGCAATGCCTGGGTTACAAAACACCGGACTATGCCCATTTACCCCTGGCTCTCAATGCGCAGGGCCAAAAGCTCAGCAAGCAAAATCAGGCTCTGGAGTTGCCTGAGGGCAATGAGTCTGAGCATCTGTGGGCAGCATTGCACTGGCTGCAGCAGTCGCCCCCGGAGCAGCTGCAGCGGCAATCTGTGGCAGAAATACTGGCCTGGGGCATTGAGCATTGGGCAGTGCAAACTGTGACCGACCATCTGCAAGACAGCCTTGCCCCTGAGGGTTATTAGATGAGTTGCAACTGCTCTAACCTGATCAACCCCTGGAACCGGGTTTGCTTTGCAGGTCTGGCAAGCATACCATCCCTCAGTCAAGCAATTAGCTTTAAACCAATCAGCCGCGCCGCCTAGCCCATGCTAAATTATCGATTTGTTGCAACCCTGCTCCTGCTCTGCATAGTAGTGTTTCCGCTAGCCATTCAATGGGCTCTGGAGCCCCATGGCAACTGGTTTAGACCCTATGTGGTCTGGGCCATGATGGTGTTCGCCGCCTATATTTCCCACCGTCACAGCATCCGTGATGAGTTTTGAAATGGTAAATCTTGATATGGTGCTGGCCACTTTGCTTATGCTGGGGCTGGGCTGTCTGGTAGCCAGATTACTGGCCCAGCGCACAGGGTCCCACAGCAGGGATATTATTCTTGCTCTGGGCCTGTTGTCAGGCACAGGGGTTCTGCTATCCATGGGCTCGGTTGAGATGGCCGGGCGCTATGGCAACAGCGTGATTGTGGCCCTGATTGCCTTTAGTCTGGTGTTTGTCTTCTCGCCGCTGATTTTTCTGCCGATTCGCCGCCTCAGCGGGATTATTCGCTTTGCTACGCCGGTGGATTTCCTGACCTTTAGATACCGCAAAAAGTCTGTTGCAGTTATAGCCTGCATAGCTCTGATACTGGCGGTAATCCCTCTGATACTGGCCCAGTTTGTGGCCATTGAAGCAGTCACCAATAGCCTGTTTGGCAGTGGCTCCATGGCGCTAAGCCTGCTGGCTGCCACAGTGATTATGCTGCTGATTAATTTGCGTTCGATTAATGTGGGCATAGTTAATCATCTGGTCTGGGTTATGGCTGCAGCCGGGCTATTGCTGCTGCCGGCCATGGGTTTTTCCGCTTGGGTTGCGGTGACTTCAGCCTTTGGTGGCCTGGCTGAAATGAATCTCTGGGTGGTGGATAGTGGGCAGCGCTTTATTATTCAGCGCATGGATTTTTCCTACAGCCTGTTTATTGTATTTTTGGCTGCGGGCTTTGCTTACCCGATTAATTTTAGCCTGCTGATATCCGATGATATCTCAGATCAACAGGCCGGGATGACCTCCTGGGCCTACCCACTGTTGGTACTGCTTGCCAGTATTCCGGTATTCCCACTGCTTTGGAGTGGTCTCTCAGTGCAGTCGGCCTCGCCTTTTCAAGAGTACCTGATAGCCCTGCCCTCCCTTGCGGGACAGCCAGTGATTGCCGGTCTGGCAAGCGCCAGTATTCTCCTGCTAAGCGTTGCACTAACCTGCAGTCTGAGTCTGATTATGGCGAAGATTGTTCTTAATAGTTTTGTGCTGCCGGGCAAAGACTTGCAACAGCAAAGCAATCTGGAGCAGTGGATTAAAAACCGCCATATACTGGTTGCAAGTGGTCTAATTCTATTCTGTGTCTGCCTTAGCCTGATTACCAAATACCATAGTATTACTGATTATTATCTCGCCGCATTTGCTGGTCTGGCCCAGCTAACACCGGGTATGCTAGCAGTTATCTATCTGCCCAGAGTTGGCCGCCGGGGCTTTATCGGTGGACTGATCGCCGGGCTGTCCCTGTGGCTGGTGGCTATCTTACTGCCACTGCTGATCGGCGACTGGAGCTGGCACCTTCCTGTTATTGGCAAAACCCTTCACTTTGGTATGCAAAATTGGGATATCTGGGCTATGGAAGCCCTGCTGCTGAATATCACCGTCTGCCTTTTGTTCTCTCTGCGAGGTTCCATGGACAGGGAGCAGCAGGCCTTTGCCACTCTTTGCATGGCCGATAATATCTATATACCGGCACGGGTGGAAATCCCGCAAAAATCAGTGCCCGAATTGATCAGCAGCCTGCACCTGTCTCTGGGTGATGCTGCAGAAACAGAAGTGGCACTGGCGTTAGAGGCTCTGGAGTATGATGACAGCGAGGTGCGTCCAGCGGCTCTGCGGCAATTGCGCGACAGGATCAACGCCTCTTTAAATACCAAGTTTGGTGTGTTGGCGGCCAATCGTATTATGGAGCAGTCGCTGCCTCTCAGTATGCCCGCAGCCGATGAGCCCGATGATATTCACCTGATCGAGTCTGTACTGGCTATTCAGGGGGATCGGCTGACAGGTATTGCCAGCGAACTCAATAAATTGCGGGTACACCATCGTCAGGTTCTCGATAATCTTCCAATAGGCGTGGTGTCTCTGGATGAAGGCGGGGAAATTGTGCGCTGGAACAACACATTGTCCAGCTATACGGGCATCAGTCAAAACCTGGCCTCGGGCAGTCTGATTCAGGATTTGCCCGAGCCCTGGTGCACTGCTATTGCAGATTTTATCGACAGTGGCGAAAACAGCCTCGACGATCTGCGGCTAGAAATACAGGGCGAGGTGCGCTGGTACAGTCTGCAAAAATCTGAGCAGCTGGACTCTGACTCCAGCAGAGACAACAATGGCGATATTGTCGTGCTGATTGAAGATCACACCGAGGCAGTCAATCTTATTCAGAATTCAATCGATAATGAGAGGCTGGCCTCTGTGGGCCGTCTGGCGGCCGGTGTTGCCCATGAAATTGGCAATCCAGTGACTGGCATTGCCTGCATAGCCCAAAATCTGGAACATGAGACCGAGGCCAGTCAGGTGGCAGAGTCTGCACAGCAAATACTGTCGCAGACTAGACGCATCAATCGTATTGTCCAATCTCTGATTAATTTTTCCCGAGGCGGAAATGTGCTGGCTGCAGCCCAGAACGATGTCAGTATCAGCGCCGCCGCCGATGAGGCTATTCAATTGCTGACCCTGAGCGAAGAGCAACAGGATCTGCGTTTTATCAGCGATATTGACCCCAGCCTGATAATTTCCGGGGATTACCACCAGCTGCTGCAGGTATTTCTCAATCTGCTGAGTAATGCGCGAGATGCATCGCCACAGGGCGGCAGCGTCAATATCGAGGCTCGAGCGGCAGAGCAGGAAATTGTGGTTACTATCAGCGACCAGGGTGAGGGTATTGAAGAAAATCTGCGCAGCAGGTTATTCGAGCCATTTGTTACCACCAAAGACCCGGGCAAGGGCACGGGGCTTGGCCTGTGGATAGTGTTTAATCTGGTGAAAAGCCTGGGTGCCGAGGTTGCGCTAAATAGCCCGGCCAAAAACAGTGATCGCGGCACTACAGTAAGCATCCGTTTCCCCGTATCATCTGCATTATGAGCCAAAATGCCAAACAGATACTAATTGTCGAAGACGAGGATACTATTCGTTCGTCCCTGCGCAAGTTGCTTGAGCGCTATGACTACGCTGTGTCTGAAGCCGTCAGCGTAAAAGCCGCCCAGCAAGCCCACAATCTCAATGACTTTAATTTAATTATCAGTGATCTGCGCCTGCCGGGCAGTTCCGGCATAGAGTTGATTCAGCCCGCTGGCTCTGTGCCAGTGCTGGTTATGACCAGTTACGCCAGTCTGCGCTCTGCTGTTGAGACCATGCGTCAGGGTGCTGCAGATTATATTTCCAAGCCTTTTGATCATGAAGAAATGCTCGCTGCCGTGCGACGGCTGATCGGTGAGTCCGGCCAACAGCAGAATCAGGTCAAGACCCAGAGTCCAGCACTGATGGGTAATAGCCCGCAGATTCTGCAGATATTGCGCACAGTGTATAAAGCGGCCCCCACCTCTGTGCCCGTTTTAATTCAGGGCGAGAGCGGTACCGGGCGGCGAACTATTGCCGAGATAATTCACAGTAACAGTGCGGTTGCCGATCAGCGCTTTGTGACCATTAACTGCACCTCGGTAAACGAAGCTCAGCTGCACAAGCAACTGGAGGCAGGCCCTATAGGCACGTTATTTTTAAATAATATCTGCGAATTACCCAGAGCACTGCAGCCCATAGTGCTCAAAGCCATAGAGCAGAAGTTATTTCGCTGTATTGCCTCGGCCGAGCAGGATTTGCAGACCCTGTGCGAGTCAGATCGTTTTCGCAAAGATCTTTTCTACAGTCTCAACGTAGTCAGATTACAGGTGCCAACTCTGGAGGCGCGGGCCGCCGATATTCCCTGTTTAACCCGATATTTTATCGACCAGTACTCCAGTGAACTGGGATTTCAAATTCAACTGACCCAGGAAGCTCATCAAGCACTGGGGAATTACAGCTGGCCGGGAAATGTGCGCGAGCTGCAAAATATGCTCTATCAGGCTGCCATTTTGTCTGAGCCGGACGAAGCTATCAGCGCCCAGCAGCTAGGTCTGCATGATGTACCCAAACCCGACGACGATGCAGAGCGACCAAACCCCGATATTCAGTCAAATGCTGCCAATGATCAGCCTGCAGGGCTCTCTCTGGAGGACTATTTCACTAGTTTTGTATTGGAAAATCAGGAGAATATGAGTGAAACAGCGCTGGCGCAAAAATTGGGTATCAGCCGCAAGTCTCTCTGGGAGAGGCGCAATAAGCTAGGTATTAGCCGCAAAAAAGCCTGATATCTTGTGCAGAATTTGAGCCTCTAAAATAGAACCAGAAACTGTTTCAGAAAGTAACATTTGGAGAACAATGGCAGTTTAAATGCTATTTCCTTAAAATTTCTCTTGCGCAACGACTATTTCTGATTAGAATGAGGACACCAAGACTTGTTCTTGAGTAATAAAAATAATAAAGAATAATAAAAACCGGATGGATTGCGAAAGTGTTCAACGAGCTTAGGCTCTAGAACCATTGAGGGGGGTTGCCGAAAGGCATCCCTTTTTTATTGCCTGATTTTTAAAGCTTCAATGCCACTGGTTTGATTTTAGCACTTTTGTCCAATTCCCCTGCTGTTTGTGCCGCTTTAGTCCAAGCAATGCTCCCGTATTAGCTTATCCTCTGTTAAACTTCGGTCTCCTTCCAGTCCACCGGCAAGCTGTTCATGCTTAAACGCATTAGTAATTTCTTTGCAAGAGGCCAACATCAACTAGAAGTTGGTGAAGCCGTTGTTATTCCATCGGGGCAACATTCCCTGTCGCCCAAGATGATTAGCCGTGACGCCCGCAAAGTTGTGCAAATCTTGCAGGAACATGGCTTTGAGGCCTACGTGGTCGGTGGCTCGGTGCGAGATCTGCTTCTAGGATTAAAACCCAAAGATTTTGATGTGGCGACCAATGCCAAGCCTGCAGAGATTAAGCCTCTATTCAGGCGTGCGCGCATTATTGGCCGCCGCTTCCAGATCGTGCATGTGCAGTTTAGTCGCGAGCTGATTGAAGTCACCACATTCCGCTCCAATACGACTCCGGATCAGGACAAAAAGACCAGTGGCAACCGCCGCCAGCAGACCGATACCGGTATGCTCACCAGAGATAATGTATTTGGCTCAATCAGTGACGATGCCAGCCGTCGCGATCTGACCATCAATGCCCTGTACTATGACCCCAGTGACAACAGTATCCATGATTTCGCTGGGGGGCTTGAGGATATAGATAGCCGCACCATTCGCATTATGGGTGATCCGGCAACTCGCTTTAGAGAAGACCCGGTGCGCCTGCTGCGAGTGGTGCGTTTTGCTGCAAAATTGGGCTTCACTATCGAGCGCATCACCGAAAAGCCCATGCGCAAACTGGCGGAAGATCTCTCCCATGTATCCCCTCCCAGGCTGTTTGACGAAACTCTCAAGCTGTTTATGAGTGGCCAGGGGCTGGCCACATTTTGGCTGCTGCATGAATACGGGCTGTTTGATCATATGGTCCCGCAGCTGGGTCCACTGCTTAAAGAGCGCAGTAGCCTGACCAGCAGTCTGATAGAACAGGCCTTTACTAATACCGACCTGCGTATTCGCGCCAACAAACGAGTAACGCCAGCCTTTATCTATGCGGCACTGCTGTGGCCCTCGGTTCAACATCTGGCCAAACAGTACCAGGGGCAGGGCAACTCACCCGCCTATGCCCTTAACAAGGCTGCCGGCGAAGTAATTGCTCGTCAGGTATCCATCACTGCCATACCACGGCGCTTTACCATGCCCATGCGTGAGATTTGGGATCTGCAGCTGCTGCTGCCACGCCGAGGTGGTCAGCGCGCCAAACGTCTGTCGGAGCACCCGCGCTTTCGCGCCGCCTACGACTTTGTGCTGCTGCGAGAACAGGCCGGGGAAAACCTCGAGGGTCTCGGCGACTGGTGGACCAGATATCAAGAAGCCGGCGAAGAAGAGCAGCAACAGATGGCCAGCGCACAAAATCAGGACGGTAAAAAACGTCGCCGTCGCAAACCCAGAAAACCAAGAACAGACTGATGGCGCAGGCTTATATAGGCCTGGGCAGCAATTTGAGCGACCAGGTAGATGGTCAGGAACGAGACTCCCAGTCTCAGCTAGAGCAGGCTATCGACAGCCTGTCTGGGCACAAGCAAGTGACTGTGAGCAAGCTGTCCAGCTTTTATCAAACCCCGGCCATAGGCCCGGGAGAACAGCCAGATTATATTAATGCCGTGGCCCTGCTGGACACCCTGCTGCCCCCTGTGGAGCTGCTCGATTTGCTGCAATCTATTGAAAACCAGCAGGGTCGTGTGCGCTCTGTTCGCTGGGGTGCCAGAACCCTGGACCTGGATATTTTGCTCTATGACCAACTCATCGAAGATAGCGAACGACTGACCATTCCGCACCCCAGAATGCACGAGCGCGGTTTTGTTATGGCGCCGCTCAACGAAATAGCCCCCAACCTGTGCCTGCCAAGCGGGGAAAATATAAGCCAGCTATTGGCAAACTGCTCCATGCAGGGTATCGTCAAATTGTAGGCAGAAGTGCCGCACTTTTTAGCTACTGGAGACCCATGTGCAACAGGCTACCATTAACGACCTGGATATTGACCTTACAAACGCCTCCATCCCCAGATATATTGCTATAGAAGGTCCAATCGGCATTGGCAAGACTACGCTGGCCAAGCGGCTGGCAGAGTCCTTTAACTATGAAACCCTGCTTGAAGAAGCCGAAGAAAACCCTTTTTTAGAGCGCTTCTATCAGGATCGCCGCAGCAATGCCCTGCCAACCCAGCTGTACTTTTTATTTCAGCGCATGCGCAAACTGCAGGATCTGCGCCAGGGAGATATATTTCAGCCTGTGCGGGTATCGGATTTTCTAATTGAAAAAGACCCGCTGTTTGCTCGCATCACCCTCGACGAAAACGAATATCATCTCTACCAGACGGTGTATGACAAAATTATCGAAGATCTGCCCAAGCCGGATTTGGTCATCTATTTGCAGGCGCCCACAGAGACACTTTACGAGCGCGTGCAGATGCGCGGCAATAGGATTGAGCGTCCCATAGAGCAGTCCTATCTGCAGCAGCTGAATGATGCCTATACCCAGTTCTTCTACCATTACGATGATACCCCTCTGTTGATCGTCAACACCGAGGTGATCAATCTGGCTCAGGGCACTATGGACTACCAGAATCTGGTCAAATATATACTGCAGATTAAGTCTGGTCGCCATTACTACAACCCCCATCCCATGCAATCGGCAGGTTAGCAAGGCCAGAGTGCGACTTGTTATAATCATCGAAACCCATTAACGTAGCTGCTCTGCGAACAGACGGAGGTCTGTGTCACCCATGAAAACAACCACTATTAGCAATCTCAACGCCATGAAAACCGCCGGCGACAAGTTTGCGGTTATCACTGCCTACGATTACACCTTTTCTCGCCTGATAGAAACCGCGGGAATTGAAGTGACCCTGGTGGGGGATTCTCTGGGCAATGTTATCCAGGGTCGCGACAGCACAATCCCTGTGACCATTGATGAAATGGCCTACCACACCGAGATCGTCAAACGTGGCAATAGCCGCACATTGCTGATGACCGATATGCCCTTTATGTCCTATGCCACAGCGAATCAGGCTATGGATAATGCTGCGATTCTAATGCAGGCCGGCGCCCAGATGGTGAAACTGGAGGGCGGCGAATGGCTTGCAGAAACCGTCTATATGCTGACCGAGCGCGGTATACCTGTGTGCGGCCATGTGGGTCTGACACCCCAGTCGGTGCATAAACTGGGTGGTTACAGGGTGCAGGGCAAAGAGGAAGATGCCGCTCAGCAGATGATTGACGAGGCTGTTATTCTGCAAGAGGCGGGAGCAGATTTGATTGTTGTGGAATGTGTGCCCTCTTCACTGGGCCGCGACCTGTCAAAGGCGCTGAGTATTCCGGTAATCGGCATAGGTGCGGGCCCGGATACAGATGCCCAGGTGCTGGTGCTGCAGGATATGCTCGGCATCTCCCAGCGTCTGCCAAAATTTTCCAAGAACTTCCTCGAAGACAACAGCAGTATTCAACAGGCGATTATCGCCTATGGCAATGATGTTCGCAGCGGTGCCTTTCCCGCGCCGGAACACTGTTTTAAATAGCCAGCGCCCTATTAAAAATATAATTAATTATTAAAAAGAGTGATTTATAAAATGTCCGAAGCCAGCTCAATCTATGATTTTAGCGTACCCACCAGCACTGGAGATGAACAGTCATTAAAAGCCTATGAGGGCAAGGTAATGCTGATTGTTAACACCGCCAGCAAATGTGGTTTTACTCCCCAGTACGAGGGACTGCAAAAATTGCATGACAGCTATGCACAGCGCGGCCTGGAAGTTATTGCCATGCCCTGCAACCAGTTTGGCGGCCAGGAGCCAGGCAGCAATGCCGAGGTTCAAGAATTCTGCCAGATGAATTACGGAGTTAGCTTTCCGGTGATGGGCAAAATTGATGTCAATGGCCCAGGGCAGCATCCGCTATACAGTCATCTAACTTCCCAGGCAGGCGGCCTATTCAACGATAAGATCAAGTGGAACTTCACCAAGTTTCTGATCGACCGCCAGGGTCAGGTAGTGGACCGCTTTGCCAGTATTACCAAACCAGCTGATATCGCCAAATCCATAGAAAAGCTGCTCTAACCAACAAGGTCAGGCCACTGACCATCCTGATCAGCCAAATAGTCGACCAGATTTTTGGGTCGATATTTGGCGTCAGCCTCCCAGCGCTGTTTCACCGATTTGTGAATTAACACTGGGCCCCGACCATGATCAATAGGCCGATAATAGGGTCGTTTCGAACGGAAAATATGTTTGCGCGACTGATGTAATGTTGCCGTGGGCACAGGCTTTAACGCCTTAATCATATGGGCTTCTAAATGCAGCCCCGCGCTCTTGGCCTCTTTGCGCAACCAATCCATGGGAATATCAGAGAGCACGCCTCCATCGGCATCTGCGGCATAGCTACCACCAATATTACTGTGCACACCGGCAAACCAGACCTGCTGTAAACTCATATGCTCGCGGTCATGCCAGATTGTTGGCTCAAAGTCAGAGCGCAACTCATCGATCGCCAGAGCATGGCGGGCAATCAAAATATTGTCACCCATTTTGGTATCGTAAAATTCATCATCCCGGTCGAGCAGACCCAGAAACGAAAACGGAATACCCAGCGCCCCCACCGTATCCCAGACACCAACAAATTTTATGGTTCTATTAGGGTGCGAGTGGGTCGCCCGAAAGGCTTGAGATTTGGCACTGTTGGGAGCATGGCCTGGACCAGACTTTTTATAATGCTCAAAGGCAGACTGAATCAGCCGGGCATCGGGGCGCTTGAGAATACCGCAGTTATTAATCAGGCCACAGAGACTGCGCACCGTGTAGGACCCGCGACTAAAACCAAATAGATAGATTTCATCACCAGGCGCATAGTTCTGCACCAGATAGCGATAGTTATCCATAATATTTTTGCTGATACCGCGGCCAGTGGTGCCAGCCGCAGCGCCATCGTGATAGGAGCCCAGCCCCCAGTCATAAAATACCTGCTGGGCAATGCCATCACCAGCCACAGGTTTTACAGCGCGGGCCAGTTTTAGAACATTGGTGGGCTGGTCTTCGGGGTCTTTTTCGGGACGATTCCAGGTGCCATCGGCACAGATAACAATGCGTTTCATAGCAGCTTCCTTGTCTGAGACAAAATATGGGTCAGGGTTTTGTCGTTGAAACTGCGAGGCGGTTTATATCCTCTTCAACCTGACTTAAGACTAGACTAAAAAACTGATTATTGCGGATAGGCTATTTTTGCCGATTGAGCTCGGCAAAATATTTGTGTGCCGCCTGATTAACCTTGGGCGCCAGATACAGCGCACTGATCATGGTGGGAATAGCCATAGTGGCATAGGTGGCCAAAATCAGGCCATTGACAATATCCATGCTGACAACAGCCCCCGCCAGCAGCAGTATCAGATAGATAGGCGTGTACCAGTACTGGCGCTTGGCACCCAGCAAAAAGCCCATGCATTTCACTCCGTAAAACCACATGGTGACCATGGTGCTAAAACTGAGCATGCCCACCATTAGCAGCAGCAGATACATGCCAGTTACTGGAAATACCTGTTCTATAGCCCGGGCAGTGAGAGTCACCCCCTCAATACCATTTTCGGTCTGCCAGACTCCGGTGAGCAAAATAATTAATGCCGTGCAGGTACAGACCAGCAATGTGTCGATCACCGGCCCTACCATGGCCACAATACCCTCGCGAATAGGCTCGGCGGTTTTGGCCGCACCATGAGCCATGGACTCAGTGCCAATGCCTGCTTCATTGGAAAATGCACCGCGGCGCACGCCAATAAGAATAACCGCACCTATGGATCCGCCAGCTGCGGCTTGGCCAGTAAAGGCATCGGTAACAATTAACAGCAGGGTAGCGGGAATCTCGGCGGCATAATTAAACATCACGGTCAGGGTCATAAACAGATACAGCAGTACCATGGATGGCACCAGGCGCACCGTCAGCTTACCTATGCGTTCAATACGACCAATAACCACCGCTGCTACCAGCAAGGCAACCACAGAGCTGGCCACCAGATCGAAAGTAAAATGCTGCTCGCTGGTTGCCCAACCGGCTGGTATAGCCACCACATCGCGCAGCAGTTGAATAAATTGATTGGCCTGGAAAATAGGCAGAGCACCGATCAGACAGGCGGCGGCAAACAGAGCCGCCAATGGATACCAGCGCTTGCCCATGCCCTCCATAATCACGTACATGGGTCCGCCGTGTAAGGTGCCATCGGAACCTTCAGAGCGATACATTACCGCCAGAGAGGCGGTATAAAATTTGGTGGCTACACCCACAATAGCCGTGACCCACATCCAGAATACGGCCCCTGGCCCACCAATGCTGATAGCAATGGCCACGCCGGCTATATTACCCAGGCCAATGGTGCCGGAAAGAGCAGTGGACAGAGCCTGGGAATGGGGTATGCGACCTGGGTCATTCGGGTCGCTGAGCTTGCCACTCAGCAGCGCAATTGCATGACCAAAATAGCGATAGGGACGAAAGCGCGAATACAGCATAAAGAACAGTCCACCGCCGACCAGCAGCACAACCAGGGGCGTGCTCCACATCATATCTGCCCAGGCGTTAAAAAAGTCCTCGAGTTGCTTTAGGGTCATAGGATTATTCTTATTATTTTAAAAGTGGTTATTTAACTAAACCAGGGGCTAGGCAATGGGCTTTACATAGAGGACCAGACTGTGGCCCACCAGCTCATAGCCGTTCTTGCTAGCTATTTTTTCCTGTAGCTGTTCAATTTCCTCATCGTGAAATTCGATAACCACTCCGGTCTCGGTGCACACCATATGATCATGATGCTCGCCCCGATCCAGCTCATAGACGGCTGGGCCATTGTCAAAGTTATGGCGTTCAATAAGACCAGCGGCTTCAAATTGGGTGAGTACTCGGTAGACTGTGGCAATGCCAACATCCTCATCGGCATCGCGCAATGATTGGTAGATATCTTCAGCGGTCATATGGCGGTCTGGACAGCTCTCAAGAATCTGTAAAATCTTGACTCTGGGCAATGTGACCTTGAGACCGGCCTTTTTGAGTTCCTGATCTTCAGTAGTCATGCTTTACCTCTTCTCTATATTGTCATCATTGGGTATTATCCCCGTTCGCGCAACCAACTGGAAGCCCACTAATGCGATTAGCCTTTATCTGTTTGATTTTATTCTCTCTACTCTCCACCGGATGTAGCTGGTTGAAGTTTCCCGGTGTTCATAAAGTAGATATCCAGCAGGGCAATATAGTCAACCAGGAGATGATAGATAAGCTGCGTCCTGGCATGACTCAGTCTCAGGTTCAATTTGTACTGGGCACACCGCTGGTGGTGGATACCTTCAATAATAAGCGTTGGGATTATTTCTATAGCCGCCTGTCGTCCTATGGCGTAAAGACCGAAGAGCGCATGACCATCTATTTTGACGATGAGGGCAAACTTGAGCGCATGACAGGCGACTACCTGCCCAGCTCGGCGATTGCCGAAGAGCCCTAGCCCGACTTCTCAGCGGCTTTGGCCGCTGCCTCTGCAGCCCGGCGACGACGAACCTCTTTAGGATCTGCAATCAGCGGGCGATAAATTTCCACCCTATCCATTGGCTGGAGCTGATACGCAGCTGGCTCCTCAAGGCCTTTTGTGCCTAAAACCTGCGAAAAAACGCCCATTTTGTCGCTATTTGCGTCGATCTCCGGGAAAATATCCAATATGCCCGACTGCTTTACCGCATCCATCGCCGTGGTGCCCTGAGGCACCGAGAGCTGTTTTAAAACCTGTTTGTCCGGTCTGGCGAACGCCACCTCAACAGTGATCATAGTCTCAGCGCTCATACGCCATCTCCCTTTAACAGTAGGTCGGCGCGCTGACACAGCGAGTCGACCAGGTTATTGGCCACAGAGGCAAACAGGTTGGATGAGGCCAAACCCAGGCCTCTATTGCTAAATTCAAACTCCAGATCCAATGATACTTTGCAGGCCTCATGAGTTAGCGGCTTGAATTTCCAGAGTCCCCTGAATGTTTTGAAGGGGCCATCTTCCAGGGTCATCTCAATCGTTTCCGGTGCCTGCAGCTTATTACGTGTCATAAAGCTGAGCTTAACACCGGCTTTTTTGAGATCGAGCCGCGCCAGCATGCTGCTGTCGGTATGCTCAAAAACCTCAACACCAGTGCAGCCATCCATAAATTGGGGATAGCTGCTAACATCATTGACCAGACTGTACATCTGTGCCGCCGAATGCATGACCAGCGCCGAGCGCTTTACCGTTGCCATGGGCTGCCCTAGGAGAAAAACTTGTCGTAGATACCCATCACAAATACCGCACCTATAGCCACAGGAGCAATATAGCGCAGGGTAAGCTGCCACAGCTGCATAACCCCTGGAGAGGTACCAGCCATTTCGGCATCGACCAGCTCTTTCTTCATGGCATAGCCAACAAATAGAGCAATCAGCAGCCCCGAGATCGGCAGCATAATATTAGCGGTGAGGAAATCTAAGAAGTCAAAGAAGGTAAATCCCGCCACTTTGTACTCGGACCAGAGATTAAACGATAGCACTGAGCCCAGACCCAGCACCCAGGCAAAACCAGCCAGCAGCAGATTGGCGCGCACCCGACCCAGATTTTTGGTTTCAATCAACCAGGCCACACAGGGCTCAAGCAGGGAAATAGCCGAACTCCAGGCGGCTATAGACACCAGCATAAAAAAGATAGCGCCGATTAACAGGCCGCCAGGCATGCTGCCAAAGGCCACAGGCAAGCTGATAAACATCAGTCCTGGGCCGGCACTGGGCTCAATACCCTGGGTGGCAAAGACTATCGAAAAGATAATCAGACCGGAAATAATAGCCACAGAGCTATCGAAGAAGGCCACAATCAGAATGGTTTTACCTATATTGGCTTTCTGCGGCATATAGGCGCCGTAGGCCATAATGGCCCCCATACCAATACTCAGAGTAAAGAAGGCCTGCCCCATGGCTTCAAGTACGCCGCGCCAACTCAGGGCATCGAGATTAAAATTAAACAGAAAGCCCCAGGCGGCGGCAAAGTTACCCTTAAAATAAGCAAAACCCAGCAGCACCAGCATCATAACGAACAGCAGTGGCATCAGAATCTCAACCGCCACCCCCAACCCTTTCTTGACGCCACCCACCACTACGCCGACACAGAGCAGCATAAATATCGACTGCCACATAATCAGACGACTGGGATCTGCCAGCAGGTTGCCAAATACTGCTGATGCCGACTCACCGTTAACACCGCGCAATTCGCCAGAGGCCACTTCAAAAATATAATCCAGCGCCCATCCGGCAATCACCGCATAAAAGCTGAGAATAAGCATACCCGCAGCCACACCCAGCCAGCCCACATGCCGCCACAGCGGGTTGGCATTGCTCAGTTCGACACCATCGCGCATGGAGTTGATCGGACTCTTGCCGCCACTGCGCCCAATCAGTACCTCGGCCATCATAACCGGCACACCAATCAGCAGAATACAGCCGAGGTAGACCAGCACAAAGGCACCTCCACCATTGCTGCCGGCAACATAGGGAAACTTCCACATATTACCCAGACCAACAGCAGACCCGGTAGCCGCCATAATAAAAGTCCAGCGGCTGGCCCAGGCACCATGCATGCCTTTTTGTTGTAGCGCCATATTACTGCTCCATTTTTGTTAGGCGGGATTGTAACCCACAATAGCCCGCTAGCGAATAACCGATCTTATTGATCAGCGCGCATGAATAACATAGGACAATTTCTGTGCCCCACGTATAATCTGCCTATGAGCAAAAAGAAGCCAAAACAGCAATCCAACACCATTGCACTGAACCGCAAGGTCAAGCACGACTACTTTATCGAAGAAACATTCGAGGCAGGCATATCCCTGATGGGATGGGAAGTTAAAAGCCTGAGGGAGAGCAGGGTAAATCTGACAGATACCTATGTCTTTCTGAAGAATGGTGAGGCTTTTTTAATTGGCACTAATATTTCGCCCCTGCCCTCGGCGTCGACCCATTATGTGACTGAGCCAACCCGCACCAGAAAACTGCTGCTCAACCATCGCGAGCTTAAAAAGCTTGAGGACGGCGTTAACCAGAAAGGTCATACCTGCGTGTGCACGGCACTTTACTGGAAGGGTCATCTGATTAAATGCGAGATAGCACTGGCCAAAGGCAAGGCTGCCTACGACAAACGCAACGATGACAAAGACCGCGACTGGAGCCGACAGAAGCAGCGCCTAATGCGTCACTCCTCGTAGACTGGCCAGCACTTACTTTTTAAATAGATCTTTTATCTTGCTGACTTTGTCTTTGATCTGAGCTTCCAGCTTGTCGCCTGTATCTTTGATTGACCCAGATTCCAGTGCAACCTGAGTAGCGCTTCGGGAAATAGCGGCAATAATCGCGGCACCAGCTTCGGCAATCGAAATCCCCTGCCCCTCTTCGCCAAGATTGCTCAGATGTATTTCCGGCAGGGGCAGGTCCAGAGTTTTTGAACCCAGCAGGCCGTAGCGCAATTTTCCATCTGTGATCAACACATCGCGAATAATAATATTCTTGGTAGCCTGATCACTGTTATCCTCAGTATCAGCCGGACCGAGATAGCCGGCAATATTCTGCTGCAGGCGATCCAGATTACTGCCCCCCGAGCCGCGCTCTAAGGTGACCTGCGGCGCCATAATTGTCAGGCTTTCCAGCACAATAATATCCGTCGCCAGAGAATCCTGATCCAGCTTAAAACGAATTTCGCCCAGCGAGAATGCCTCTTCAGTATCAAACCCCTGGGGGTTGCCAATATGCAAACCCTTAAAACTACCCTGGCCTGACAGCAGCGATATTTTGGCACTGTGCAGGGTCACCGATGACTGGGTCATTTCAGGCCCCAGGGTTTCCACCAGTGTTTTCAGGCCGCTGCCTAAATTTAGTACCAGCAGGGCGGCAAGTACTAAAATTAGCGCGGCGGATATTTTTACTAGTCTGGACATCTGTTTATCCTTAAAAAGTGTCTGTTTAAAAAGCATAGATGCTATTCTTAGTTGTGTAAAAATAACCGCGCAATACAGCTATGAACAACAACAGTCTCGGCACAGCTCTCTCCGGCCCCTCATTGATTTTGCAGGGTGCCAAATTGCTCTGGCACCCAAAGATTCGCTGGCTGGTATTGCTGCCACTGCTGATTAATATAGTCCTGTTTTCGACTCTGACTGTTGCCGCTGGCCAATGGCTGGGAGGCTGGCTGGATCTTATGGTCAACGCTGTGCCAGATTGGCTGCACTGGCTGGCATGGATTGTCTGGCTGCTGTTTTCGATCCTTGCGCTGGTCATCTACGCTTTCAGCTTTACCCTTTTCGCCAACCTGATTGGCTCGCCCTTTTATGGCCTGATTGCCGAGCGAGTGATTATTTTGCAGGGGGCCGGCTCAGATGCCGATGCCAGTGCGGGGTCTTCTATGCTTGGGATTGCCTGGCAGAGTTTTATACGCCAGCTGCAGCTGCTGGCTTATTTTATTCCTCGAACCATTGGCATTGCTCTGCTGACTCTGTTGGTTAGCTTTATTCCACTGCTCAATCTGTTGGCGCCGGCAATTGCCGGATGCTGGGCCGCCTGGTCACTGGCGATCCAGTATCTGGATTATCCAGCGGATATTGATGGGGTGTCTTTTAAGCAGCTGATTGATCAAGCCGGACACAACAGATGGTCGGCTATGGGATTTGGCTTTGCGGCACTGGGTGCTTCGGCCATACCTGTGCTCAATCTGCTGGCCTTGCCGGCAGCGGTGGTGGGTGGCACGTTACTCTGGTGCCAGACCTACAAAACGCCTGACAACTAGGCGTCTTGCTCTTGCAGCAGATGCTCTTCTGGCATGGTGCAGGCCAGTTTCATATCCAGCAATTTTTCGATGGGCTCTAGCAGGAAGGCATCGTCTTCACAGGCAAAGCTGATGGATGTACCGGTTTTGCCTGCACGACCAGTGCGACCAATACGGTGCACATAGTCCTCGGGCTCTTCCGGCAGGGTGTAATTGATTACATGACTGATGCCATCCACATGGATGCCACGACCAGCTACATCTGTGGCTACCATAACTTTCAGTGCGCCAGATTTAAATAATTCCAGGGCCTTCATGCGGCGATTTTGCGGCACATCACCTGATAGCAATCCGGCCTTAAAGCCTTTTTTCTTGAGCTTCTCATGGAGGTTGCGGCAGATATCACGGCGGTTGGCAAAAACCATCACACTGTCGACATCATCATTGACCAAAATATTATTTAGCAGGGCAAATTTTTCGCTGGCGGTGGTGATATAAATCTTCTGATCTACTGTGTCTGTGGCCACGCGCTCGGCACCGATTTCAATGGTAATCGGGTTATCGGTCCAGGTCTCGGACAGTCGCAATACTTCCGGGGTAAAGGTCGCAGAGAACAGCAGTGTCTGACGTTCTTCGCGCTTTGGCGTCAGGCGCACCAGACGGCGTACCTGAGGAATAAAGCCCATATCCAGCATGCGGTCTGCTTCATCAATAACCAGCACCTCAACCTGATCCAGATACAGATCGCGGTTGTTGGCAAAGTCCAGCAGTCGCCCCGGGGTGCCCACCAAAATATCACAGTGAGACTTCTGCATTTTCTGCAGCTGCTTACCGTAGTCCATACCACCCACCAGGCAGTGCACATTGAGATCTGTATGCTTTAGCAGTTGGGTTGCGTCGTCGGCAATCTGAATCGCCAATTCGCGGGTCGGCGCCATAATCAGTGATCGCGCCTCGCCCATATAGCGTTCGTCTTGAATAGGGTGCTTTATCAGATCGGTAATAATGCTAATCAGAAAGGCTGCGGTTTTTCCTGTGCCGGTCTGCGCCTTACCCACCATGTCATGGCCATTTAGGCTATGGGGTAACGAAGTAGCCTGAATAGGTGTGCAGTAGTGAAAACCCGTGTCTTGGATACCGCGCATCAATGTTAGTGGTAAATCAAAGTCATGAAAGCGAGTCTTGCCCTCTTCCTCTGGCACCACAAACTGGGAGATATCCCAGCTTTTGCTCGCGCTTTTGCTCGCGCTTTTGGCGCCACTCCTTTTGCGGGGAGCTCGCTTAGCTTTGGGTTTCTCGGCCGCTGTATCAGCTGGAGCCGCAGTTTCTGTAGAAGCAGTATCGTCAGTCAAAATAATTAGTCACAGTGATTAATGGTCGATTATGTGGGCAGGTATACCTTGTGGGGCACAGGCCTAGCCGTGATTGGCGCGGAGTGTAGCAGAATTGTCAATAACCCGCTGAAAAGAATATATTTCCCTTGACTGGGATAATTCCCTCGCATAGCCCAATGCCCTCGACTGAAACAGTGCCGTTAATCAACAGCAGCAGCCAGCTATCTCAGATATCTGGCAATCCAGTAATCTGCGCTGACCCAGCGCCCGGCGCCAGTAAATAGCAGACTCAGCAGCATAATCAGATAGGTGGCAGCGAATTCAATGCCATTATTGAGTACTACAAAACTGCCTCTGTCAGTCAGCCAGCTATAGTTACCGTGGCGACGCAACAGGGTTTTTGCCGCTGCTAGCCGCTGCCCTACTTCCTCAGAATTTTGCAGGCTTCTCTCAGCCGCCGGAATACCCACTGCGGCCAACACTGTTGCCGTACTTGTCTGGGGATCTCCCGGGGCTATGGCAAACCAGCCATTCTCCCAGTGGGTAGTACCGGCAGCCACCAACATGGTGATAATCAATGGCAGCACAAACAGGCGTGTCGCCAGACCAACTAGTAACGCAAAACCGCCAAATAACTCGGCGCTGGCCGCCAGAAATACCATAAGCCGCGGCATGGGTAAGCCCAGACCCCAGTCAGGGTTGCCAAACCAGGCAACCATATCGTCAAAATTGACAAACTTATGGGCGCCGACGGCGATAAAAACAGGCGCCAGGTAGAGTCTCAGGGCCAGGGGCCCCAGCCAGTCGAGATGTTTTAATTTACTGATAAACAGATTGAATAAGCTGACTAGTCCCTGCATTGGTGCTCTCCTTGGTTAATAATCCACGGCGATTTAGAGCGCGCCAGGGGGAAAAAATTCCTCAGCTGCATTGCTGCGCAGACAAAGGGTAAATATTGCTATCTTTGCCATAGCCATTGAACGAGAATAACCTCAGACTCCAATAGAACTAAACAATGAATCCTACCCTTCAACCAAGGCCAACGTTTTTTCAAAACGCTGGCGACCTGCTGCGTCTGGCCGGGCCATTAATGCTCGGCCAGCTAGCTGTATTTGGTATGACGGTCACCGATATTTATATGGCCGGGCAGGTCAGCACAGAGACTCTGGCCGCGCTGCAACTGGGCGGTAGCATCTGGGCCATGATCAATCTGCTGGTGATTGGCATTATGATCGCCAACAGCCCGATTATTGGCAATTTCTGGGGTGCTGGCGAAGAGCACAGGGTGCGCTATCAATTCCAGCAGGCGGTATGGCTGGCCCTGCCCCTGGGTGCTGCGGTCTGTGGCGCCATTTTACTCGGCATTATGATGCTGGGATATTTGGATATCTCTGCAGAGGTGTATCGGATTGCCCGGGGCTACCTGTTGCCCTATCTGATTACCGGCTTTATGTTTCCGGCGTTTTTTGCCTTTCGCAGCACCTTTGAAGGTGTGGGTGATATTCGGCCAGTGATGATATTTAACTGCCTGGCCTTTGTGCTTAACGCTGTGCTGGATTATATCTTTGTGTTCGGCAAGCTAGGTCTGCCAGCTATGGGCGGTATAGGCGCCGCCTGGGCAACCACACTGGTTATGACCTTTCTGCTGCTGGCTATGGCGGCCTATGGGAACTATGCCCAGAATATGCGTCGACTGCAGCTATATCGGCAGTTCTCCGCTCCCAGCCTGGCCGCTATTGGCGAGATACTGCGTCTGGGAGTTCCCATTGCACTGATGATTGCCGCAGAAATTGGTTTCTTTGCCATTATTCCCATGCTGATTGCCCATCTGGGGGCAAATGTTCTGGGTGCCCATGCCATCACCAATAATCTGGATGCACTGGCGTTTATGATCCCGCTAGGTATAGCCCAGGCGCTAACTATTAAGGTATCCCATGCTCAGGGGCGCAATGATCCGCTGGCTGCGCGACAGATCTGTCTCACCGGATTTAAGCTGGTGCTGCTGCTGGCGGTTATTTTAGGAACAGTTAAGATTACCCTGCGCCATGATTTCGCGGCGCTGTTTAGTGGCGATGCTGATGTGCAGCTGATTGCCGCCAATCTGTTTTTCTTCTCTGCGGCGCTGGGCTGTTTTGACTCTATGCAAATGGCCAGCTCTGGTGCGCTGCGCGGATTTAAAGATGCCCGGGTACCCCTATTTATTCAGGTACTGGCTTTTTGGGTAATTGCCTTTCCTATTGCTTACAGCCTGGCGCTAACAGACTTCTGGGGGGAGCCCATGGGTGTCTATGGTTTTTGGACTGGCTTAGTGATCGCCGCTCTGCTGGCCAGTAGCATGATGCTGATGCGATGGAATCTGGTATCAAAGCGAGAGATTGCTATTTGGTCTGAGGGGCTGCATAAACAGGGCGCTTAATCCTGCAGGCGCCCCAGGGTTATGCGCTCCAGTTGATTGTAATCCCGGCGGGTCTCTACCAGCACAAATCCAGCCTCATTAAACAAGTCTCTCACTGCCGGGCCCTGGCGGTGTCCATGCTCCACCAACAACCAGCCGGCGGCTGCCAAAAATCCACAGCTCTGCCCAATTACCAGCTTTAAATCATCCAGTCCCTCGGTTCCAGAGACCAGCGCTGAGGCCGGTTCAAAACGCACATCACCCTCAAATAGATGGGCGTCGTCGATTTCAATATAGGGTGGATTGCTGACAATAAGATTGAATTTTGTCTGGGGCTGGCGATTGGCAACGCCCGCAAACCAGTTACTCTGATAAATAGTCACATTATCCAGCTGATGGGCAAGACGATTTTGTTCCGCCAGCTCAACTGCCTGTGCCTGCACATCGACCGCGGTCAGTTGCCAGTGGGGATATTCTGAGGCCAGCGCCAGAGCTATAGCGCCGGTTCCGGTGCCCAGATCCAGCACCTGGCTGTGGCCGGGCAAATCCAGCTCCAGCGCCGTCTCAACCAGTAACTCGGTTTCAGGGCGCGGTATTAATGTATGGGGCGAGACACTGAGGTCGAGGCTCCAAAAACCCTGGGTGCCAATAATAAAGGCTACTGGCTCGCCCTCTAATCGGCGTTGGAACAGCTGATCAAAACGCTCAGCATCTGCCAGGGATAGGGTTTTATCCGGCCAGGTTTTTAACCAGGTGCGATTCACAGACAGGCAGTGGCACAGTAGCAGTTCAGTATCCAACAGTGCCGTATCACTGGCCGGTGAAAGCTCGCTGTGACGCTGCAAAAAATCGGCAACAGTGGCCATGGTTACTCTGCGAGAGAGGCCAGCTGCTCGGCCTGGAATTCATTGACCAGAGGCTGCACCACGTCATGCAGCGAGCCCTCCATTACCTCTGCCAGCTTGTACAGGGTGAGATTGATACGGTGGTCTGTAACCCGGCCCTGGGGGAAGTTGTAGGTGCGAATGCGCTCGGACCGATCGCCGCTACCCACCAGACTTTTGCGCTGTTCGGACTGCTCTTTGGCCGCGGCATCATCCTGCGCTGAGTTTAGCCGCGCCTGCAGCACAGCCATAGCTTTGGCACGATTCTTATGTTGGGAGCGTTCGTCCTGACATTCCACCACCATGCCTGTGGGTAGGTGGGTCAGACGGATGGCCGAGTCGGTTTTGTTAACATGCTGACCGCCCGAGCCTGAGGCGCGGAAGGTATCTACACGCAGGTCGCCCTTGTTAATTTCAATTTCGTCCTGCTCATCGGCCTCGGGCATAATTGCCACGGTGCAGGCGGAGGTATGAATTCTACCCTGGGACTCGGTATCAGGCACTCGCTGTACCCGGTGGGCACCGGACTCAAATTTAAGCTTGGAGTAAACCCCTCTGCCCACAATGCGGGCGATAATCTCCTTATAGCCACCATGATCGCCAGTATTTTCGCTGATTACCTCGACCTGCCAGCGCTGGTCCTCGGCAAACTTGCTGTACATGCGAAATAGGTCACCAGAAAAAATAGCTGCCTCGTCACCCCCAGTGCCGGCGCGTATTTCCAGAAATACATTTTTGTGGTCATTGGGATCTTTGGGCAGCAACAGGCGCTGCAATTCCAACTCAACTTTTTCAAGCTGCTGCTCGCCCTCTTTCATCTCTTCCTGGGCCATTTCCCGCATATCCGGATCTGCATCCTTGAGCAGCGATTTGGCCTCTGCCACTGAACTGACTACCTGCTGATAGCCAAGATAGGTTTTGACCACTGGCTCCAGTTCGGCATATTCCTTGGACAGATCGCGGTATTTATTCTGATCGGCAATAGTATCCGCATCACTGAGCAGGGCGCCCACTTCCTCGTAGCGTTCACTCAGGGTATCCAGTTTGGATAGTATCGAATCTTTCATGCAGCTTTGGTTTCCATGTAATACAGGGCTTATTTTTTCTTTAGGCCAAACAGTTCGTGGGTGGCATCTATGGTGGCATCACTGCCCTCTTCGCTGGCCTGCTTGAGCCTGGTGGTTGGCTTGTGCAACAGCTTATTAGTCAGGTTGCGAGCCAGGGCATTGATTACCTCGACAGAGTCCTGACCTCGCTCCAGCGCTGCCAGCGCCTTTTCAACTTCACCGTCTCGAATCACTTCTACACTGTCACGGAAGGCTCTAATGGTATCTACAACAGCCAGAGCACGCTGTTTGCTCAACCAGCTATCAACCTCCTGATCGACTATTTCCCGGGCCATATCTGCGGCACTCTGACGGGCGCGCAGATTGTCCTGAATCACCTCTTCGAGATCATCCACCGTGTAAAGATAGATATCGTCCAGCTCTTCAACCTCGGGCTCAATATCCCTGGGCACGGCTATGTCGACCATAAAAATAGGTTTGTGCTTGCGCTTTTTCAGCGCCGATTCCACTGCGCCCTTGCCCAGGATGGGCAGCTGACTGGCGGTGGAAGAAATCACTATATCTGCACGATGCAGGTAGTCGGGAATATCCGATAACAATATGGCTTCGGCGGCAAAGTTTTCTGCCAGTTCCTGAGCCCGGTTCAGGGTGCGGTTGGCGACAGTAATCTGGCCGATGTTTTTCTCCTGCAAATGGCGCGCTACCAGCTCAATGGTTTCACCTGCGCCCACTAACAGAGCATGAGCACTTTCCAGATTGGCAAAGATTTGCTCTGCCAGACTCACCGAGGCATAGGCCACTGAAACCGGGTTCTGGCCAATGGCGGTTTCTGAACGAACCCTCTTAGCCGCGCCAAATGCCTGTTGAAACGCCTGATTGAGCTCGCTGGCCACAGTCTCTGCCTCTCGACCCACTGAGTAGGCTGACTTTATTTGACCAAAAATCTGTGGTTCACCAAGTACCAGCGAATCCAGACCGCTGGCCACGCAGATTATATGGCGGATGGCATGCTGGTCCCGGTGACAGTAGTAGCAGCTTTGCAGCTCGACAGTATCCAGACCTTTGGTTTGCGCCAACCAGCCCAGCACCTGATCGTCACTGACTTCGCCTGCAAGATATATCTCAGTGCGATTACAGGTGGATAACAGCGCAATTTCTGTTGCACCTAGAATACCTATAGCTGATTGCAGCGACTCAACCACTATCTCGGGGGCAAAGGCGATCCGCCCGCGGAGATCTACCGAGGCCGATTTATGGTTGATGCCAAATGCCAAAATACCCATTAATTTAGCTTGTGCTCTGAGCTTTAAAGGTCGAATTTTACACCAGACTCGACTACAAAAGGAGGCTGAGGCAGAAATGAATTTCACAGTCGGAATAAACTCTGAGCTATGCTTATAAAACTTTCGCCTCAGGAATTGTCTTAATCATCGGTATCCTAGAAAATAAGAGTATGGAGAATAATATTAATACTTCGTTGCGCAACCCGATTACAGCTTCTCTATTGGCTCTGTTGTTAGCTGTAGGTGGCTGCGCCTCAAGCCCTCAAAACACTGATGCCTCTGGCAACACAGCGATTGGAGACAATACAGTTGGCGAAAAGGCGGTTAGCGACAAAGAGGCGCTAACAGAGGCTCCTGTCAAACCCTTTCCCATAGATAGTCTCTACGATCTGCTGGTGGCTGACGTGGCCCTAACCCGCGATCAGTTTGATATAGCCCTGCCCAAGTACCTGGATCAGGCGCGGCAGACTGGCGACCCCGGGGTAATAGAAATGGCCGGGCGAGTTGCCAACTATATGCGCGACTACCAGGCTACTCTGGAAATGACACTGCTGTGGCTGACCAAGGAACCCCAGAACCCGGTTGCCCGCGAAGCCGCCATGCAGGCCTACGCCAAACTAAATGATGGCGTTGGTGCCCTTGAGCAGGCTAGCTGGCTGTATCAACACAGAGACGACTCGGAGGCATTTTTAGCTGTAACTTCGATTCCCACAGAGCAGGCCGATATCCAGAAGTTGCTGCAGGCCTATACAGAGGTGGAACTCAGTGAAGATAAACAGCCCAGCGTACTGCTGGCAACCGGCATACTACTGAGAGAGATCGGCCAGCTGGATAAGTCAGAACAGGCGGCTAGGGATTTTCTCGCTGCAGTGCCCGATGATGAGCGCGGCCTGTTGTTGCTGGCTCAGGTTCTGCATCAGCGGGACCGCATTGAAGAGGCCGCATTACTGATTGCCAGAGCATTAAAGCGTCAGCCTGACAACCGCAAGCTGAGACTGCAATATGCTCGTTTTCTGACCATTACTGATCGCAGCCTGGCTATTGAGCAATTTGATATGCTGCGCGAAGAGCAACCCAATGATCAGGAGGTTAACTTCCTGCTGGCTCTTCTGCTTTTAAATGAAGGCAATGGGGAGCGCGCCAGCGAGCTGTTTACTCAGGCCTCTTCTAGCCCCAGCCTTAGAGCTGATGCCCAGTATCATCTGGGTAGTATTGCCGACAGCGACAATCAACCTGCGGCGGCCATCAAGCATTATTCTCAGGTTCGCTATGGCCGCAACTATCTGGCCGCCGCCTCCAGACTCTCAGTGTTGCTGGCCCAGCACAATAATATGGATACAGCGCGACGCTATTTGCAGCGCCTGCGTTCGGAGCAGCCACAGCAGGCCGTAGCTCTGTTTCAAATTGAGTCCAATCTGCTAATCAGTGCCCAGCAGCCGGATCAGGCGCTATCTATTCTGACCGATGGTCTGGATGCTTTCCCCAACGACAGCCAGTTACTCTATGCCCGGTCTATGGTGGCCGAGCAGCAGGATAACTTTGCTCTTGCAGAGCAGGATCTCAGAGCCCTGCTGGCCCTGGATCAGGATAATGCGGTGGCTCTCAATGCACTGGGTTACACCATGATTCTGCATACAGACCGCCGCGAGGAAGCATACAAATTAATCAAGCGCGCCTATCTTCTCAATCCGGGCGACCCGGCCACCATAGACAGTATGGGCTGGGTACTATTTCAAATGGACCAACCGGATGAGGCGCTGGCATTTCTGCAGAAAGCCTACGATATACTGCCCGACCCAGAAATCGCCTCCCATCTGGGCGAAGTACACTGGACGCTGGGTAACCGAGAGCGCGCTCTGGAAGTCTGGCAACAGGGTTTGCAGCAGGTGCCAGACCACCCCTCTATTGTCGAAACCATGGAGCGTCTGGGCACAGCATCAGATCAGCCGGCCCAATCTAGTCAAGCAGACAGCGCCGCGGCGCAGAGTAGCGAAGAGTGAAAATCGCTGCTGGCACTGTTCTGTTAGCTCTTATATTGAGTGGTTGCGCCAATCAGGCCGCCATAGCCCCAGCCACAGGTCTCGACTGGCAGCAGCATCAGGCCCAGGTAGCTCAGCTGCAAAGCTGGGGGTTGCGGGGCAAGCTGGGTTTTAAAAATTCTCTCCAGGGAGGCAGCGCCAATCTTAGCTGGCAGCAGCATCAACAACAGTACTCGGTCTCGCTCAGCGGCCCCTTGGGCGCCGGCAGCGCGGTGATTGAGGGCGATCAGTATCTGGCCAATATGCGCCAGGGCGAACAGACCTACAGCAACTCACCAGAACTGTTGGCGCAACAGCTTACTGGCCTGGCTATTCCTGTAGATGCACTGAGTTGGTGGGCCCGCGGTCTGCCATCACCGGCGGAAACCCCAATTAATAATTTGGTGTCCGGGCCAACTGGTGAAGCCAGCAGTTTTGAACAGGCTGGCTGGCAGCTGTCATTTTCTCGCTATAAGCGTAAAAACGACCGTAATCTGCCAGGAAAAATCACCGGGGAATTTGGGGAACAGAGCTTTAAACTGATAATATCCGCCTGGACGTTTCCCCAACCATAGCCAGCGGTCTAAAAACCATGTCATCTGTAGTATTGCCCTCGCCGGCTAAACTTAACCTTTTTCTGCATATTACAGGCCAACGAGCGGATGGCTACCACAGCCTGCAAACCCTGTTTCAGCTGCTGGACTATGGCGATAGCCTGACCTTCAGCGTTAATCACAGCGGCGATATTTGTTTGAGTCCCAGCATAGAAGGCCTGGCCCCAGAAGATAATTTAATTGTCAGAGCGGCAAGACTGTTGCAGTCAGCCAGCGGCTGTACCCAGGGCTGTGATATCGCCATTGATAAGCAGATTCCGATGGGCGCTGGCCTCGGCGGCGGCAGCAGTAATGCAGCCACAGCTTTAGTAGGTCTGAATCAGCTCTGGCAGGCAGGGCTCAGCACTGACCAACTGGCTGATTTAGGTGCTGAACTGGGCGCCGATGTACCAGTTTTTGTGCGCGGCAATACTGCCTTTGCTGAGGGCATTGGCGAGTTACTGACAGCGGTTGATATTGCTGAGCAATGGTATTTGGTGATCACACCCAATGTGCAGGTATCTACAGCTGAAATATTTTCAAATCCTCAATTGACAAGGGACACTTCACCCATCAAAATACGCGCCCTCTCAGAGGTGCAGTACAGGAACGACTGCCAGGCTGTAGTTGAAAAACTCTACCCGGCGGTGAACCAAGCACTGGAATGGATGGCAGACTACCGCAATCCGCTGATGACAGGGACTGGTGCTAGCGTATTTTGCAGTTTTGACAACCAGACAGAGGCGCAACAGGCTCTCGATCTGGTACCAGAACAATGGAGTGCGTTTATAGCGCGGGGCGATAGTCGCTCCTCACTGCATCGGCAATTGGGAAAGATTTTTACTGGGGCGTCGCCAAGTGGTTAAGGCACCGGGTTTTGATCCCGGCATCGGAGGTTCGAATCCTCCCGCCCCAGCCATTTCTATACTATGAATACCAGGAAAAATGACGTGGCAAGATTAATGGTCTTCTCTGGGAACGCAAACCCAGAACTGGCATCTGAAATCGCTCGTACTCTGGGGATCCCTCTGGGCGACGCGCTAGTATCATTATTTTCAGACGGTGAGATTAATATTGAAATTCGCGAGAATGTTCGCGGACATGATGTATTTGTGGTGCAGCCCACCTGTGCACCCACCAACCGGCACCTGATGGAACTGGTACTGATGATCGATGCGCTGAGACGCGCATCGGCTGCACGTATCACTGCAGTGGTTCCCTACTTTGGCTATGCCCGTCAAGATCGCCGAGTGCGTTCAGTGCGCGTGCCTATCAGTGCCAAGGTAGTGGCGGACATGCTTTCCAATGCTGGTGTCGACCGTGTTTTAACCGTCGACCTCCACGCAGAACAGATTCAGGGCTTTTTCAACTGTACAGTTGATAATGTCTATGGCGCGCCAGTGTTGCTAGGCGATATTGAGCGTCAAAATTACAAAAACCTGCAAGTTGTATCGCCAGATGTTGGCGGTGTGGTTCGCGCCAGAGCAGTGGCTAAACAGCTGGGCTGTGATCTGGCTATTATCGATAAGCGTCGCCCCACGTCTAATCAGAGTGAAGTGATGAACCTTATCGGTGAAGTTGAAGGGCGCACCTGTGTACTGGTCGATGATATTGTCGATACAGCAGGCACATTGTGCAAGGCCGCCGAAGCATTAAAGAAAAATGGTGCAGCTAAGGTTGTAGCCTATGCTACCCACGCGGTTTTATCCGGTGGCGCCATAGACAATATTAATAAATCTCAGTTGGATGAGTTGGTGGTTGCCAACAGTATCCCGCTCAGTGATGAAGCTAAAAAGTGCAAAAAAATCCGTACGCTGCAGCTGGCCAAGCTACTGGGCGAATCGGTGCGCCGCATCAGCAACGAAGAATCTATTAGCGCGATGTTTGGCTAACGCCAGGCATCCGCTAATTTAAAACTGCCTCAATCCGAGGCATTTAAACTCCATCTCAGGTCTGGTCGCGGTCTGTTATGGCACAACATTGGAGACTACTATGTCTACTGATTTTACGTTACAAGCGAAGGGTCGCGAGGATACAGGGAAAGGTGCGAGCCGCCGCCTGCGTCGTCTGGCCGGTGAAATACCAGCAATTGTCTATGGCGGAAAGAAAGACCCCGCCAAGGTTGTCCTTGTCCACAAAGACGTGATGAAAGCGCTGGAAAACGAAGCGTTCTACTCTCATATTATTGATCTGAACATCGATGGCAAGTCTGAAGACGTGATTGTTAAAGATGTACAGCGTCATCCTGCCAAGGCCATTGTGCTGCATATGGATTTCCTGCGTGTCAGCAAGAACACCAAACTGCAAACTCGAGTGCCTCTGCACTTTATCAACGAAGAAACCTGCGTTGGCGTTAAGCTGGGTGGAGGGCTTATCGCCCGCAGCATGACTGAGCTGGACATTATGTGTCTGCCAGCAGATCTGCCCGAGTATCTTGAAGTGGATATGGCTGAAGTTGATCTTGGTCAGACTTTGCATATCTCTGATATCAAACTGCCCAAAGGCGTTGAGTCTGTGGCTCTGAGCCATGGTGATGATCACGATCTGCCAATCGCAGCAGTCAACAAGTCGAAGGCTAAAGACGAAGATGAAGACGCCGCACCTGCAGCTGATGCTGGTGATGCTGGTGATGCAGACGGTAGTGTCGAGGAAGCAAGCGAAGAGTAATCTTCGCCTCTGCCCTCTGAGTAGGCCCTGACATTGGACGCGCCCGTAGAGTTAATAGTAGGGCTGGGAAACCCCGGCCCCAACTATGAACGGACGCGACATAATGTCGGGGCTGACTTGGTTCTGGAGCTGGCAAAATCTCTGCATACGGAACTCAAATACGAAAGCAAGTTTTTTGGTGATACTGCAAGAGTCAGCATTGCCGGCCGCGATGTGCGCCTGTTGATACCCAGCACCTTTATGAATCTCAGTGGCAAGTCTATTGCCGCGCTGGCCAGGTTCTATCAGATTGCCCCGGAGAATATTCTGGTGGTGCACGATGAACTGGATATGGATCCCGGCACTGTTCGCTTTAAAAAAGGTGGCGGCCACGGTGGCCACAATGGGCTGCGCGACACCATTAAAAGTCTGGGCAATAACCAGGATTTTGCCCGCCTGCGCATTGGCATAGGCCACCCGGGACAGGCTAATCTGGTGTCCGACTATGTACTTAAGAAAGCCTCACCCAGTGATCAACAGTTGATCGCCAACAGTATAGATGACGCACTGCGTCACCTGCCTACTGCGGTAGAGGGTCAATGGGAAAAGGCCATGACTGCCTTACACAGTCTTTAATACCTGGTTGACTACAGCCAGAGCAAAGGAAAAATAAAATGGGTTTTAACTGCGGAATTGTTGGATTGCCCAATGTTGGCAAGTCCACCTTATTTAATGCACTGACCAAAGCAGGTATAGGCGCGGAAAATTTCCCGTTCTGCACCATTGAGCCCAATACGGGCGTGGTGCCTATTCCCGACCCGCGTCAGGACAAGATTGCAGGTATTGTTAATCCCGAGCGCCTGATTCCCACCAGCATGGAATTTGTGGATATTGCCGGCCTGGTAGCTGGTGCGTCCAAAGGCGAGGGCCTGGGCAATCAGTTTCTCTCCAATATTCGCGAGACCGATGCTATTGCCCATGTGGTGCGCTGTTTTGATGATGAAAATGTGATTCATGTAGAGGGCCAGATTAGCCCCCCCGACGATATTGATGTGATTAATACCGAACTGGCGCTGGCCGATCTCGACAGCGTCGAAAAAGCCATACTGCGGGCCTCCAAGGCAGCCAAAGGCAAAGATGCCGACGCTATTGCACTCAAAGCTGTGGCCGAAAAAGTTCTGCCCCACCTTAATGAAGCCAAACCACTGCGCTCATTTGAACTGAGCGATGATGAATTAAAGCTGCTTAAGCCTCTCAGCCTGCTGACCCTAAAGCCCACCATGTATATCGCCAATGTGGACGAAGAGGGTTTTGAAAATAACCCCTATCTAGACGCAGTTAACGCTATTGCCGAGGCCGAGGGCTCTGTTGTGGTACCTATTTGCAACAAGCTGGAAGCCGAGATTTCAGAACTTGAAGATGATGAAAAAATGGAGTTTCTGCAAGAGATGGGCATGCAGGAACCGGGCTTAAACCGCGTGATTCGCGCTGGCTATAACCTGCTTGGCCTGCAGACCTACTTTACCGCGGGACCCAAAGAGGTTCGTGCCTGGACCATACCTGTGGGGGCCACCGCACCCAATGCAGCCGGCAAGATTCACACAGACTTTGAGAAAGGCTTTATTCGCGCCGAGATCGTAGGCTACGACGACTATATCGCCGGTAACGGCGAGCAGGGAGCAAAGGATGCAGGCAAGTGGCGCCTTGAAGGTAAGGAATACATAGTTAAGGATGGCGACGTAATTCACTTCCGCTTTAATGTTTAGCGACTCTATGGCCAGTCGACTATGACTGTTTCCGGGCGCTGGAGACTGGGTGTATTGCTCGCCCTGTCAACAGCGGCCATGTGGGGTGTATTGCCTATAGCACTCAAAGGGGTAATGACCACATTGGACCCTCTGACCACCACGTTTTTCCGCTATTCTCTGGCCGCCGTGCTGATTACTCCCTACCTTTTGGTGCGCAATCGTCTACCCAACCGCGCCAAATTCCGCTCGCCCAAACTGGCCCTGCAACTGCTAGTGGCTGGATCTCTGCTGGCGGCCAACTATGGTCTGTATATTCTTGGTCTGCAGAGAACCACTGCAGAGGCCGCCCAGGTGATGATTCAAATTGCGCCTATGCTTTTACTCTTAGCCGGGTTGTGGATATTTAAAGAGAGTTTTTCCAGAGCTCAGTGGCTCGGCTTTATGAGCTTTGCTTCTGGTTTGATGCTATTTTTTAACCATCATCTGGGGGATATCTTTGGCTCCCTCAGCAGTTATGGAATTGGCCTGCTGTGCATTCTGATGGCGGCTGTATGCTGGACCGGTTACGCCATTATGCAGAAATTCCTGCTGCGGGATTTTAACTCAGAGGAGACCATGCTGGTTTTCTATTGGATTGGCGCTCTGGTCTTTCTGCCTCTGTCCAACTTCTCTCTCCTGGCTGAACTCAGCGCTGTGCAATGGGGCCTGCTGGCCTTTTGCGGCCTTAACACATTGATCGCCTATGGCTGTTTTGCCGAGGCCATGGTGCATATGGAAGCCTCCAGAGTCAGTGCCATTATTGCACTAACCCCGCTGCTTACCGTTGCTATAGTGCAGCTTATCCCTATTCCTGGAATTACCGCAGAGCAGCTGCAAATGCTCTCAATTATTGGCGCCTGCATGGTGGTCTGTGGTTCAATTATCACTGCAGTGGCTAAAAAAGCCCCCTAAGAGGTCAACCCATGCTTAAGACAATATTCAAATTACTCAGCGTCGCAGTTATCACTGTGCTGATAGGCAGCACAGCCTATATCTCAGCGTCTGTTCCCGGCGGTATCAGCGGATTCTGGACTATGGTGAGCGCCGTCGCTGGACTCAACAAATCCGAGGAAGCTGTGGACCACAATATATTCGACCTGCCCGAGGGTTTTAAGGTTGATATAGTGGCAGAAAACCTGGGATATGCGCGGTTTATTCTGGTGACCAAAAATCACGATATGATCGTCAGCATTGCGGATGCAGGCCAGATACTGCTGCTTCAGGATAAGGATGGTAATGGCACCGCTGAGACCCACAGCGTACTAATAGACGGCCTAGAAGGCCCCCAGGGCTTGGTGTTTGATGGTGACTGGCTGTACTTTAGCGAGAGCGGCTCGGTAAGCCGGGTGCTGTTTGATCAGGACTCAGCCAAGCTAGCGGGCGAGATTGAAACCCTGATCACCGGCCTACCCTATGATCTGATTCACAAGGCCAAAATTATCGGTATCTCTCCTGAGCGCAAACTGCATATAGGGGTTGGCTCACCCTGTAATGTCTGTGAGCCAGAAGATCCCAGATACGCCGCCATGCTGGTTGCGGATCTGGATGGCAGCAATCAACAGATCTTTGCCACCGGCCTGCGCAACACCGTAGGCTTTGACTGGACCCCCTGGTCTGGCGAGCTCTATGCCACCAGCAACTCTCGCGACCTGCTCGGCGATGACTTTCCACCCGACGATCTCAATCTAGTAGTCGAGGGCGGCTTCTACGGCTGGCCCTACTACCATGGCGACAATGTGCCCGACCCTGAATTCGGTGATAAGCGCCCCGACCTGGCGTCATTAGCCATACCACCGGCACATAAATTCCGCCCTCACAATGCACCATTGGGCATTCACTTTATTGAGGCTCATGAGAGTCTTCCCCAACAGTTTGAACGCACAGCGCTGGTGGCTTTGCACGGTTCCTGGAATCGCTCTGAGTTAGATGGCTACAAGGTAGTCTCGCTGCACTGGGACAATGAGGGCAATATAGAGCAACGAGACTTTATGACCGGTTTTTTAGCCGACGATGGTATCTTGGGTCGCCCTGTTACCGTGACTCAGGATAACCAGGGCCGCTTCTATGTGACTGATGATTTTGGTGGACGGGTGTACCGTATTCAGGCGATCCAGTAGAAACAAACAACCTCTGACCGAGGTTTTTCCAGCGCTGCCGCCTGTTATAAGCACTGATATCTAGTATAGAAAATGGATAACTTCAGGGTAACCCAGTTTCGCACTATGCTCTCACACTGTACTCGGAATATCAGCCCAGACAGCGCCAGATCAACCTCGGCCAGAGGCATAGGCCCATTATGCAAATGCCCGGCAAAAGTTTGATGAACCGGCTAGCAGTAATGTATAGCAGTACTAAAAGATTTTAGTTAATGTGATACCACTCACAGTAATAAAGAAAATCTGTCACCTGCCAAGAATCCGGCAAATAGCGCTCTCCAGGTAGACTGCCCAATCTAGACTGCCTAGACAGTCTAGGCAGTGAAGTTCTTGACAAAAGCGCCCCGTCTGGCGAAAATGCGCGCCCCTGTCCCACAGGGCTCTGCAAGAAATTGTGGCTACGTAGCTCAGCTGGTTAGAGCACAGCATTCATAATGCTGGGGTCGGTGGTTCAAGTCCACCCGTAGCTACCAAAATAAGCATAAAAATCAACCTTCTATGCAGATTACTCTCCATCTTCTTGGTGGATAGAAATCTTTATATTTTCTGGGCAACCTCTGGGCAACCTCAGCGCAAGAAAATATAGTTCTTCCCGAAAGCATCAAAAATACCTCACACCTAGCCGCAACATAAGCCTCATAAACTTCTCACCTCAATCTAGCCCTGATTTGACTGGATGGGGTATTCAGCTATAGAGAAATATCGAGTTCACACACAACTCAACTGGCAAATAATTCGCAGTACTGATGCTAAAATTAAAACGGCTTAGTTTGCGCGTACTGCTCCGAAAACTCATATTATTAGCAGTGTTAGTAACCTCTATAAGGCTGGTCGTTATCTAGATACAGCCCGTTCGTAACCAGTGAACATTAAGCAATTTTCAGAGTTGATAGTAACCATCGGCTTCCGATAGTTCGCTCAAGTTACTAACCACTGTTATCCAGTCAGAGTGTCCGAGATCCCAAGCGTCCAAATCAGTAAATACCAACTCAAGCTCATCAGGACCACAAGAAATCGTAGCGCAGCTAACAAGATGGCTAGATCCAAAGTCACTGAGACTAGGGTTTTCGTAACCGCTTTTAATCACTTCCAATACTTTAGATTTTAGTCCTGCCACATCTTGAACAAGATCACAGGGTAAAACGTCTCGTGAGTAGCAGTCATCTTGGGTTACGTCATAGATATCCTCTTCGTTTTCAGGAAAGACGCTTAGCAAATCTAAGCCAAGCTGCAAATCATTAATCCAAGTGTCTACAGTATTCCAATCATTTAAATCTTCATGACTGATGTCGCCGAAGTGCAATAAAATGATGTCAGGATAATACGCGTCACTACTTCCCATAGCCTCAGCGGCAAACTCAATACACTCTCTGTTGCCTGTGCCACTTCCACAAACAGCTAAGAACTTATTGAAAATAGACCGAGGACATTGCATAGGGTCTCCTGTGACGAGTGTGCTCGATTATAATATTACATCTATTCAAATTCGGATAGCTATGGGCTAATATTACAGCGTGTAACCAAGTAGTCCATCTATGAACACCAATTTAACCACCCTAAATGCCAGTATTTTGGATTCAGGGGCCGATATAATCGTCATGTCTGCTAATCCAAGTCTTTTGGCGGGAAGTGGTGTTTCGGGTGTGATTCATAAGGCT